>Ga0307515_10000390_pt1 | contig 106491 bp, 112 predicted proteins | sample 17_EM_MG_FD_194513 | JGI IMG/M metagenome (GOLD analysis project Ga0307515, IMG submission 194513) | Populus trichocarpa ectomycorrhiza microbial communities from riparian zone in the Pacific Northwest, United States - 17_EM | ecosystem: Host-associated > Plants > Roots > Unclassified...
CCTTTTCTTCTCTCTTTACTCGTTCTCTTGTATAGCAAGCAATAGTCCGACTTTGAAACATATTCTGATCTTTGTTCCTCGATACGCACTTCGAGTTCAGTCCTGCAAACATCCACATCACCTGCGTCCGACCCCGCCCGTTACACTATTTGGCTTGCGTCATAGATTTAATCGGCGACCAACCGATACTATGCCAACGTAGAATCTGACGCGTAAGCTTGTATCGAATACGAGTCTTACGTTGCAATGCATACTAACTCATATCAATGAGCAGGGTTGCTTCAGGCCTCATATCTTAAGCTGACATCATAATTCTCTCAGTTACGTCATGCTTAGGTCGAGACCGTTCTCTTTGACCAGAGAATACCATGATCATCCTTATCGCCTGCGGCGACAAGTCATGGGTCCCGCTTACTTGCATATTGACTATCAACTGCTGTGTTTGTGTGTCGGAGTAATCTCCAGTCCAATCAAACTGTCCCGCTAGTATCTGAGATATGAACGTGGTTGAAAACAATGCGCTCGGCAGGAGTTACCTCCCTTCGATCTGGCTCCATTGTTGCATCATCAAATCAGAATTACCGTAGTATGTATTCTTTCAATGAATCCGCTAAGCAAACAACTTGCTTATTCAATCGACGTGCGACTCTTGTATCCCCGCTAAAGGATATAAGACTTGATCTCATGCCTGCCATGAATAGGTGTTATGCATGTCACGTGACTAGACCTGGAGTAACTCCGTGACAAGTATTCATTTAGCCATTGCAAGTATCATTATCGCTGTTTAAGGGAGAACCCCTGACAACCTTAAGATGAATACAATCAGACGAGCCAGGACCAGGACAGGTGCTAGCGCTACGAACAATGAATTGGGTCGATGCATTAGCCAGAAACAATATCCAGGTGGAGTACCAATGGGTACCTGCTCATAAAAGGATAGAAGGCAATGAAGAAGTGGACCAACAAGTGACAAAGGCAGCATATAAGCATTACGGTAGTTATACCGAAATGCAAAATCTGCTACTGTTTTCAGATTATGTTTCTTTCTCCCATGTTAGTCGAAGGTTGACTGAGGTGAAGTGGAAAGAAAGTAAAGAAGAAATAAAGGAAATGGGGAAGAAGTCAAAGCACAGTTATCGGTATGATTTGGTGAAGAGGGGAGGTAACAGTGCAGTGATGGAAGCCAAAAAGACAATCGCAGCAAGGTTTTATCAGCTTAAGTCACGACATGCACTGATAGTGAAATACCTATTGCGGATTGGAAAAAGAAGAGATATGAAATGCTGGTGGTGTGGGCATGAGTATCAGACAAGAGATCACTTGTTCAAGTGGTGTAAAAGATGGAAACAAGAACAAAAAAGGCTTTGGGTTGATGGGCAAGAGGGGGAGGATGGGTATGAGGGCGTTGAAAAGGTTTTGAAAAAGCCAAAGATTTCATTGCCAATGTCTTGTGTTTTTGCGGAGGAAAAATGATCGCAGGTGTTGATGGATTTTCTTTTCCATACTGATGTCGGCAGAATTAGCAGAGTGGTGGAGGATGCGGAGAACTCAGATCACGAGGAGTCGAGTGATGGGGGGGTGTAAAAGTTGATGTTTGTTTTGGCGGTTTCTTTTGTTAAAAGGGGAAGAAGGACTCACGACTTTGCTTTTGTTTCTTTATGTTACAGAAGAAGCGGGGAGGAAATATGTACAGGATATGCCATGGCCGCCAGCGGCTGAATGCAATATGATTACAAACAAACAAACAAAACCCTCTACTACCAACAGGTTGATGTCAGGTTGTTAAACCTAATAACCTAACCACTGTGCTAGCATTACACACTACTGCAAGCCTGTCAGCTCTACCAACCTTCCCAGACTTTGTGCTGCTGTCAAATCAGACAGGTTTACATTTTGGTGTTGCTAACAGATTAGTTTTCCACATATCTGCCTGCAAATCGAAACAGCACCACATCAACTTAATAATACATGATAGCCTCACTTCAAACCCATGTGAGGCTTATGTACTTATTCGAGCCCCCCGTAGTATACCCAGGAGGGCTGTGCTATGTCGGTACCCATTATGTGCCTTACATGTAAATACCCACCATCAGCTTACCATCAGCACTACTTCTTAGTACTTCATACGAACAAGCGCGCTCCGTTCGGTTTATGGATGTATTTTTGGAGATGGAATTATATTCGAAATTTAGATAACGTACCGTGAGAGGGAGAGTTGCGTTCGGGATCAATGCATGGCGTATCACTCAGAGGCCTGGGTTATTTTCTTCCCACGTCTTACAGCCGGCGCTCGTGGGCGGCACCTCTTCTCCTTCGCCGCTGGACTGGGGTGCGCATAGCTTAAGTGAACCGGCATGGAATGTAGATAGACGTGAAGTCTGGACCTAGCTCAGGCCGCGCGACGACGGTCAACAATAATTCTTAGGATCTGAGATTCTAGGGCAGTGATCACGGTCTCTCCCAGATTCGAGATCTAAATTTACGAATGGAATCTACAAGAAGTACTCCAGAGGTGATTATGATCAACCCCTGCTACAAGGTACATGTCCGGAGACGCGCCGTTTTGCACGCCATATCCCGCAGTCGACTGACACATAAACAAGCTTCTTCTTCACTGGAGAAAGCCGTTGGATTAGGGTGTGCAGGGTACCAGTGGTTTTCCACTCAGGTTGTGAGGATTCTGCGGGATAGGAACAAGGTAATTCCCGCAGGGCTACTGCAAGGTAGTCGTACAACTTCCGTAAAATCTGTATCTAATCTGTATATGTGCAGGATATATAGGCGACTAGATACGACTCACAGCCCCGCTGAGTTATGCGGCTTCTTGACTTGAGGGTGTTGTTACAGTCGCTGCACGGCAAAACTCAAACGTACGCTGTTTGATGGCTGGTCAAGCAAGCCGGGAATATGACTGCTTTAAATTGCGGGAGACTCCCGAGGTCATTCTATGGATGGAACAAGGCCAGCGGCACAATGCAATTGGGCGCTCGAAGGACATTGCGGTTAGATGAAGGGTGAGTGTACCGCCGCAGAAGATTTGAAGTTGACTATTCATGTCCCGAAAGACGGCAGAATGGTCGTGTGTGCATGGTGTGTCACTCGAGAACCGGCTTTTCGTATTTTACCAACGCATCGAGGTCCCGAAAGCGGCGTGTCGTGGCTGTCTTGTGTACCGCGGAAAGAACACGAATTATGGAAATTAATTGCAGTCCCTCACTCTGGTTGGTAGAAATTTCGGCTTATTCAACGATATGACACTGGTACTGGAACCAGCTGATCCATGGATCCGGCACAGTGAAGATGTGTAACAGGCACTCCACTCTACGAAAAAAAGCACTTCGGAACATTCAGCTCGTGAGAATGTGGCTTCTATCGCTTAATCCGTAATCGCTACTGCTGATATTTAAAGACATCAAACCGGTTGCTGGCAGGTATCCGGTATAACATAGTCCGTTATAGGACTATCGATCGCGGTGTTGCGGTATGCATGCGTTCCGCATTCCTCGACAGGAGACCAAAATAGCAACGTTACACTGCACCACTGGGATTAGATGCGGCGTCGCGAGGTACAGTGTCGTCCATGTCCACCATGTAGAGGAGAAAGTCGACCAACCACCGTTCCTACGCCGTCGTACATACGAACTCGTGTTCGCGTACATACGCATGTGGCTTGCCCCGCGGAGTACATCGACCAGCGTTCCAGCTCCATCCACCATCCAGCCTATACCCCTCTATAGGTACCTTATAATACAGCTTGTCTTTCCAACAAGGTGACGATACCAGAATCACCACCATGCATTCGTTTCTCTCCCTCCTCTCGTTCCTTCTGCCCCTCGCGGCGGCTTATAATGCCGGCCGTTCCACCCTTACTGATTGTTTGAACAATGCAAACGTGCCGATCCTTCTCACCTCCTCCCCCGGCTGGGGCAGCGAGATCGAACCGTATAACCTCCGGTTCACGCCTGCTCCTGCTGTCGTTACGATTCCCCGTAACAAACGCGATGTACGCTTACCCTCCTCTTGTTTACTGTTCATTGCTGATTTGTGGAACACAGGTGCAAGCTGCAGTCAAATGTGCCTACAAAACTGGCACCCGCGTTACGGTTAAGAGCGGCGGACATAGTTATGGAGCATACGGACTGGTTGGAACGATGGTGATGGATATGGCTGAGTTCCAGACCGTTACCTACGACGCCAAGACAGAGATTGCAACTGTCGGCACCGGTGTGCGTCTGGGAAATCTGGCAACCAAGATATTTCAACTTGGACAACGCGGGTGGGAGGACTGATCATATTGTGTCTGGTTGGCTGGCTGGCTAACGTACGGTTAGACTTCCTCATGGAACTTGTCCAGGTGTGGGAATAGGCGGGCATGCTACGCTCGGTGGATTCGGACTCGACTCGAGATTGTGGGGATTAACCCTCGACACGGTTGTATCCCTCGATGTCGTGCTCGCAAACGGAACCGCCGCCACTGCGAGTGCCAAGAACAACCCCGACCTCTACTGGGCTCTGCGTGGTGCTGGCCCCGGGTTCGCGGTGGTGACTACGTTCAAGCTCAAGACGCAGCCGGCGCCGCCGGTAAATATCAACTACGGGTACACCTACAATTTCGCCTCGCCGGAGAAGGCAGCAGAGGCATACGCGTTTGCGCAGGGGTGGGGACAGACCGAGGCACCGAAGGAGCTGGGTTATGGGATACTGCTTTTCCCCAAAGGATCGTTCTTTGTTCGCGGAGTTTATTATGGACCAAAGGCGAAATTTGATAGTTTGATTGCACCGCTGCTGGTGAAACTGAAGGCGATACATGACGGGAAGGATCCTACGGCGAGTGTGCAGACTTTGGGATGGATTGATTCGTTGACGGCGCTTGCTGGCTCGTCACTTACTACACCGGTGAAGGGATATAATCTTCACGATACCTTCGTATCCCTCCCTTCCCCCAATTGAATGACAGGTAGCAATGCTGACCCGTGAGTAGTACGCCAAATCCGTCGTCACCCATGAGTCTAAACCGCTCTCTTTGAAGGCCCTAACAGGTCTCTTTAAGTATCTCTACAACACCTCTCCCCCGAGCGGTGCGCAATGGATGATTATTTCCAACCTCGAAGGCGGTCCAGGCTCGGTCATCAATTCTTTCCCCCCAAACACGGATCCGAAATCGACGTCAAGCTATGCTCACCGCGACGTAGGCTATGTCCTACAGCTCTATGCATTCACTCCCAACTCGAAGCCACCGTTTGATTCTAAGATCATTTCATTCGTCAAGGGCATGGTGACATCGTTGGGTCCCGAGGCGGCAAATTTGCCGGCGTATGCGCCGTATACCGATCCGGAGTTGTCGAAGGCGGAGGCGCATATCAGGTACTGGGGTGGTGGAGTCAAGAGATTAGAGGCAATTAAGAAAGATGTAGATCCGAAAGGGATTCTGTATAACCCACAGGGATTCTAGATGGCGGGCTAAATAGTTGCATTTGTTTGTAAATTGAGAATAATGAAAAGCTGAAGTCACAGCGTCTCAATCGGATTCATGGGTATCACTCGCATTGATATCAGTTATCAATTCTGGAAAAGTGGCGCTATCTATGCATGAATTCGTGGTATATTGAAAAGTACTCTACGTATCCTGTTTTTGTTTGTTTGTTGTTGGTCGAACCCGCCACCAACGACCGGCGGCCGAAACAGGAACCTACTTAGACATCCTTGCATGTGCATAGCTCGGACGTGTCTCCCTACAACAAACAATACCAAGAGATACCCGCCCCTCAGTAGCAGCTCCCCGCACGCGATTAAAGCTCCTAGCTTCCCTCTTCCAAACACTAAACATCAACAACAATGCACTCCCAAACACCACCCTTCACAGTCCTAATTCTCGGCTCCAACATCCCAGCTCTCGCCCTCGCCCTCGCCCTCTCACAAAAAAACATCGCCTTCATCCTCCTCGAGCGCTCCGAGCACATCGTACCTCCGCAAACCACCCGCCCAATCGCACTGCATCCACATGGCGTCGCGATCCTGGACCAGCTCGGCGTATGGGAACAACTTAGCCAGGAGACTATTCCCGCTAGCGAAGGGTGGTGGGGCGGTGTCACTGAGCGGTGAGTACTTTCTTGCCGGAGATTGAACAGCAACTAAAATATAATAGTCTCGGCTACCCATTCGCATTTATCTCAGAACTCCGATTGCGGCAGGTTCTTTTCGCCGCGATCCCGAAGCCGTTGAGTAGACAGTGCATCCATACGAAGTCGCGGGCGGTAGACTACCACGTCGATACTACAGGTGTGACGGTGATTACTGCGGAGATGGAGATGTATCGTGGCGATATCGTTGTGTGCTACGATGGCGAGTTTGCAGTTGAGCGGCAGACGTTTCAAACCGGGGAGTTCCAGGCGTATTGGGGTAGCGCGCCGCATGATATTAAGTTGAAGATGGGGGGTGTTAGGGTCGATATGAAGGAGCCCGGTATTGTGTGTACTACTGCTGTGGTCAAGCCGGGGGTGTATTGGTGGTGGGAGCTGTTGAAGATTCCGCCGGCGGTTGCGGACGGAGGGTATAAGTCTGCCCGAGTGTTGGATGCTATGGATGCGCTGGGACGGCTGAGGCAGGGCGGAGAGGAACCGAAGGCGGTGTTTGAGGGGGTTGCGAGAACGTGGTGGACGGATCGAACGCTGTTTCTTGGGGACACTGCGTATCAGGTAGGTGCTTCTCCATCCCCTGGGTGTCGACTAACTGACCATATAGCTTTCTCCCTTTACGCACATCTCCGAAACCCTTTCCCTCGAGGCCGTCGCCACGCTCATCAACGTACTCCCGTCGCATGATATGTCCCCGCCACCGTCCATCCCCGCCATTTTCACCGCCTTCGAGCAAATTCACCGTCCCCGCGTCGAACAGTGCTCGTGGATCTCACAGTTCCTGACCAGAGCTGCAACGCGGAGTTCCCGGTGGCATGGGTTTTGTGGGCGCTGGATACTCTCGCGCACACCCGCACTAGTCAACACGATACTCTACGAGGAGTTTTCACTCGGCTCGACGGTGCTGCACGCTGGCTTACAGCAGGACGGGAAGTTCTGGGATCGCATGAGACAAGGTACATTGGAGGTGCGCGCGAGAGTATTTGCGACGGAGGTGGGGCTGTGGACGGGAAAACAAGTCAGAGTACTGCAAGTTATGGTTAGGCGGGTGGCGGAGACGGTAAGGATGAAGGTGCTGGAGAGGATGCCAGCGCTGGAGAGAGGCGTACAGGTGGTTCAGGGGCAGCTGAGTGCATGGCCGGGATTGCAGATGGTGTTGACTGCGGCGGGGGTGTATTTGCTGGTTTCAAAGTGCGGGGGGTGGCTGGTGAGGGTTTTGGTGACTTTGGTGGGAGACAGAAGGCGTGTGGGTGTTGCCGGTGTTGGGGTTTATTGCTTTCCTGGGACGACGCGTGTGGTTGGTTATTAGTGATCAATTGGTTATGCCGCCATTTGAAGTTCAGGAGGCGATTCGCGATGGTGAGGCGCTGTGGTTGGGTGAGGAGATGACATGAGTGGCATGAGCGGAGAAGACTCGACGAGCAAGAGGTCGAAGGATAAGGTGTCGAAGGAAGGACAAGGATTGAAGAACAGGAGAATGAAGATAAGAGACAATGAGTTGGCGAAAGTCACTAGTCACGGAAAATTTAGGGTAGGGCTGGGATGGGGCTGGAAATTGGAAGCACATGCACAAACACCTTTCCTTTCTAGAAGTAACCTCGTGAGTGACATCCCATGCATATATTCCCCAATTAACTAAGCTTTCCCATCCAAAACCCCTACATACAAACACACACACTCCTAACTCCGGTAACTCTATGTACTTACTATACACTCCCTCTCCCATTAAAACGCCTGATACCCCCTAACCCCCTCATGCTGCAATTCTGGATCAAAACTCCCCCTCGCAGCAGGCTCCCTATACCCCTGATGACCTCCGGCTCCATGCCTTGTAAACCCAGCCGTCTCAACAGTCTGCTCACTGTCACTCCACCGTCTACTACTCCTCCCACCCACCTCCTTCCTTGCCGCTGCACTCGGCGCTGTCGAATACCCGTTCTCGGGCCCTGGCCCGAATGCGCGGTTTTTGCGGTATGCGTTGTAGCGGCGGAATGATAGTAGTGCCAACAGAAAGAACAATACACTTTTTGCTCACGTCAGTTTGTGTTAGGGGGAGGGAGAGGGGGGAAGGGGGATGTACGCTCCCGCCACGGCCAACGCGAATGCGGCCTTGTTGAGGTTGCACTCCCTATTCCCGGTGCATCGGGCGTTTGAGCTGTGTCGTAGCAGTACTGCGATTACAGCTAGACCCCCGCCAAAGACGAGGTCGAAGATGCCCGAGATGAGGAGGAGGGAGGGCGTCTTTGTGCATGCGAGGACGCAAGAGATGAGCGCCCATAGCGAGGCAGCGCCAGAGATTATGCTCACGCTCCAGAGGGTTTTGGAGAGGCCAGGCCGGGTGCGGTGGATGTACCAGGCGCTCAGGCCGAGGATGTAGACGGCGGTGAGAAGGGTTAGGAGGCGGAGGATGAGGTGGAGGATTGCCATGGTGTGGATGGGGAAGAAGGGGGGTCGCTAGATGGAGGGGGTGAGGGAGGATATGAGAGGGCCTTTTTTGGTTGGATATTGGGATTCGAGATGGGATACGTCATTGGAGGGGAGGATTCTTGGTGGAGGGATTTGCAGGGGGAACGTCATGATCGGCGGGTGGGACATGGGTTGGTGCATTGATTATGAATATCTAACGGTTGGATAAAAGAGTGAACTGTAGAGCAAGGTTGTAGTAATCTTTTTGTTTACTCTAATAGAGAGCCAATGGGTTCTCTCGCAACCGCTATAGGGTAGATCTGCTGTGCACAGGTCTTACGTCCGACCGATTAACGGGTCTTGCTCTGAACGTAAAGCGAACTTTGGGTTTGCTGGCGGAAGCGGAAGACTAAGTGGAAGACGGAGCTGGTGGTAAGTCTACAAAACTGGTAGATACCATGAATGTTTCTAGTCTTGGGTAGCCACTGGCGCAACATGATATATTTTTCCTGGTATTTTCCATGCGGAATACCTAAGTAGGGTTGGCATGACTGGGCGCCACCGGACAAGTATCATTTGGTGGCTGTTACAGCAAAAGGTACCGGCACTTCTGTGTAAACCGGTAGTACTGTCCCTCGGAGCGCTTGGGCGACGACTTTGCATTCAGCAGGAATCTGAATCCTGACCAGTGACCACGTAACTCTCTGGTCAAACCGGACGCAAGTGTACGCGCATCGGAAGATCGATTCGCTAGTCACACGACGGGGATATTAGCATCGTGCAGAAACGTGTAACTGGTAGACGCCGGAGAAATATAATCGGGGAGGGAAGAAATCTAACTCTGTGCACAAGTAGAAATGGTACCTTGGAAAACGTCTTTACATAGGGCAGGTGAATGGGACGCGTCGACGGTCAAGGCGGAAAGGCGCGCGCCATTCGCACACGTTTCAGCTTTGGTGATGTCATCTATTAATATTCAGGAGTGCAGCCAATGGTGCCCCGCCATCCGCATTCAAGCCACAAGTGGCGCGCAGTCCTCAGAACGGATGGTGGTGCATTGCTCTAGCAGGGATACGGCCCAAGCTTTGGCTCTCGTTTCCTGGTTTAAACTTAAACTCCAAAGATGGATGTCAACAATCAGTCAGCCCGAAACCTTCGTCCGTTTGCCTTCACTTCTCTTTGACTTTCAACGGAGCTGCAGCTAATAACATCCCTCGCCCTTCAATTAATCAATCATACACTTTCACGATACAAACCAACCACGAGACGCTACCTCTCTTATCTAACATCTCCGTCTAGATTCTCATTAAGATCCGACAGGGCCCGCTACGTACATCGTAGCCTTTTAGATTACTCTTTGTTTCGATCCACAGAAGCTGAACCTCCCATCGAGAACACCAATCGAAACAACCGCTTTGCTGCGGTGACCCCCAATCATGTCCGCCTCATCGAGCCCGAGCCTGACAGCAGCGCTGTCTTCCAGCGGCGCCCTCTCCTCCGCAATTTCGACCGCCCTGTCGTCGGCAATCTCATCATTTTCGGAGTCCGCCTCGACGGCAACATCAACCTCCAGACCAGCACCCTCAGCTACTTCGGTGGACCGCATCATCAACAAAAACCAAGGGTCAGCACAGACTCAGGAGGGCGTGTCGCTGCAAACCTTCCTGGCATCGCTGTCAGTCGCGGCGGTAGTATTTGGAGTGGAAGTGCTGCTGTTTGTGCTGCTGCGAAAAAAGATGAAGAGGGTATACGAGCCGCGGACGTATCTTGTCTCAGAAAAGTGTGTTCTTGCGCCGCCATCGCCGCTGTTGACAAGGAGATGGAGCTTGGCTGACCTCATCGCGACAGACGGAGAACTCCATCACCAACTGCCGGTTTTCTTAACTTTTTTGCACCTGTGCGTGAGAACACTCCAAAGCTAGAAATAAGCGATTTTTTGAGCTGACAGCGGTTGGTTTCAGGTGTTTGAAACCGCAACCAGCGACTTCATCTCAAAATCCGGTCTCGATGCTTACTTTTTCCTCCGCTACCTCCTTATGCTACTCAAGATATTTGTCATCATCGCCTTAGCAATCATACCGATCTTGATACCTATAAACTACATTGGCGGAAAGGGAGGTAAAGATGTTCAAGGTCTTGACCGACTGGCATGGTCTAATATTACGCCCAAAAACACACAACGTTATTGGGCACATTTACTCCTTGCATTAACGCTCATTATCGTATTCTGCTATATGTTCTACGATGAGATGAGGAAGTACATTCGGATGCGACAAGCGTACCTAACAAGTCCCCAGCATCGGCTCAGGGCCAGTGCGACGACCGTTTTGGTCAGTGCGATTCCGAATAGTTGGTTGACTATTCAGAGGCTAGTAGAGCTATATGATGTGTTTCCCGGGGGTATTCGAAACGTTTGGATCAATAGGTGTGTAGCTATAATCCTCGCACTTGAGGGGATGTAGAGGTACTAATGGAAAGATAGGGATTACGACGATCTACAGGAAAAGGTTGAAGAGCGGGATAAGCTGGCCAAGACCCTGGAAAAGGCTGAAACAGAGTTGATTTTGATGTGCAAGAAAAAGCATAGGAAACAACTTGCTAAAGCGGCCAAAAAGGATCCGCAGGCCGCAGCTGATCAAGAACGTTTAAGACAGAATGATGGTGTCGCTGCTGGTCCTGGTATTGCTTCTGGCAACCCCCATCAAATCCCACAGAAACTACGGGATCAAAATAATGATGGCAGGTCGAGGAAAAAGGCAACTTTTGGACTTGACACTATGAACGCAATTCCAGTAGTTGGAGGCGTGGTCAGTGGTGTTGGACGTGGGGTACGCGGTGGTGTCAGTGCAGTGACAGGTGGTGTCAAGAAGTTGGCTGGGGGTTTCGACCGCCACATTTCCGAAAGCGATTCTGAATCTCGCCCTCCTTCACGACCTACTCCCGCAGAATGCCAGGGTTCGAGTGACAGTCGCAAACGCGGTTCCACTTTGATGGGACTCGACGGCAACCCGATCGTCGCCGAGCGGGACATAAGCCATGATGATGCTGCACTCAAAGCCACAACTTCCACATCCAGTGCAATGCCCTCCAAAGATGGTAAGCACATGCACAAGAAGCCGTTCTGGAATAGGAAAAATAGCGATGGGACTCGGTACAACGAGGATGATGAGGTACCTTTGAGCTATCAGACCCCGACTACACCGAAAAACGACCACTCGTTTGCAGATGCGATCGGTGGAACGATCGGTGGGATTTTCAAGCCCAAGGCAAAGGAAGACTACCCCCGTGCATATGACAAGGCGTTTGATGGTGATAACTGGGGAGGTGAACCGGTCTGGAAGAAGTACATCACGGAGAAACAACGGCCGACAATGCGCATACCTCTTTTATCATGGCTACCTTCTTTGCCTCTGATCGGAAAGAGCGTGGATACTATCTACTACTGTCGAAGGGAAGTTGCCCGTTTGAACCTGGAAATCGAGATGGATCAGGAAACCCCTGAGCAATATCCATTGATGAATTCGGCATTTATCCAGTTCAATCAGCAAGTCGCTGCGCATATGGCTTGTCAGGCCCTTTCTCATCACGTACCTCAGCACATGTGTCCTCGTCATATTGAGGTATCACCCAACGACGTCGTCTGGGGCAACATGAAGATGCAGTGGTGGGAACGGTATATTCGCAGCGGGCTCATCACAGTTGCCACGGGTGGTTTGATTATTGGTTGGGCTTTCCCAGTGGCGTTTGTTGGTTTGATTTCGCAGGTCAATTACTTGACAAGCGCATTCAAATGGCTTGCATGGCTTGGGGATCTTCCGTCTTCTGTCTTGGGTTTGATCTCGGGTGTCTTGCCTCCACTTCTTTTGGGTATCTTGATGGCACTGCTGCCTATGATCTTGCGATTATTTGCACGAATTCAAGGATGCCACACTGGAATGGCTATTGAACAGACCGTTCAGTCTATGTACTTTGCCTTCTTGTTCATCCAGGTCTTCCTCGTCGTCAGTATCTCGTCTGGTATCACCACGGTCGTGAAAGATATATCCGAGCAACCTTTCGCCGCCCCGGAGATCCTTGCTCGAAATCTTCCAAAAGCATCAAATTTCTTCTTCTCCTACCTCCTCCTTCAGGCCTTCTCTGTTAGTGGCGCTGCACTGTTGCAAATTGCTACACTTCTGGTCAATTTTATCCTTGCTCCCCTGTTGGATACAACTGCACGCGATAAGTTCATCCGTGCGACATCGTTGATGGAAATTAAGTGGGGTACATTCTTTCCCGTGTACACTAACCTTGCTTGCATCGGTATTGTCTACTCGGTTATCTCTCCACTCATCTTACTGTTCAACATCATTACCTTCTCCTTATTCTGGATCGTATACCGCTACAACCTTCTCTTTGTGGTTAATTTCCGTTTCGATACCGGCGGTTTGCTCTTCCCCACAGCCATCAACCAACTCTTCACTGGTCTCTACGTCATGGAGGGCTGTCTCATTGGCCTGTTCTTTCTCGTCCGTGATTCACAGAATCGCGTGGCTTGCGCACCTCAAGGTATTGTCATGATTGTCGCGACGATCCTGACAGTAATATTCCAGTATACGCTCAACGGAGCATTCGGCCCACTCCTTACATATCTCCCCATCACCCTTGAGGACGACGCCGTGATCCGTGACAAAGAGTTTGCGCGGGAGCAAGACGAGCGGCGCCGCAAAGCCATCCTCGGCCGCGAAGAGGTGCCAGGTGAAAACCTCAACGACGCCCTAGCGCGGCGGGAACGAGCCGAGGAAGCAGGCGACAGCGGTGACGGCATCGAAATGAAAATAATATCGAATGAGAAATCGGCGCGTGATCCGGAAGCTGGTCATCGTCGGGGTGACCCGCCGGCGGGAGCATTGTTCCAAGACATTGCGGATGAAATCGAGGATTTGACGCCGGAGGAGCGAGATCAACTAGTTGCGAGGGCGTTCCAGCATCCGGCTATCAGGGCGAAGAGACCGGTGATATGGATCCCGAGAGATGATCTGGGAGTCAGTGATGATGAGATCAAAAGGACTATGAAGTTCTCGGATAAGGTATGGATCAGTAATGAGTATGCGACGGTGGACAGCAAGGGGAAGGTTCAGTACGCAAAAAGTCCGCCGGATTTTGATATGAGGGACCTGGTGGAGTTGTAAGAGAAGATTTTGGTCTCGTTTCTTTGTAATAATTTGTGATGGAGGGGATTTGTTTATTGCTTTTGAGCGTGGAGGATGAAAGATATCTAAGGGTGTATATATTTGTAAGTTAGGTGATGAAGTTTTTAACTAAGACTTTCTTTCAGATACCAACTCAGATTGAAACTAAGGGTTCTGGAAATATTACTTTGGACTGGGTACAAAATTCTGGCGGGGAGCTGGTTGGATACAAAGGCATATATGTACATACAGACATAGGATGATGAAATTAAGCATATATCATCCGCTTGGACCTTATTCGTTGCACTTGAATATCGTGTCATTTTGCTGCCGGCCCAAAATTTCCCTAGTTTTGACGGGCCCCCAGTTCATCCGACGGGAGGAAATACAATTTAAAATACAACTCTGGCAACCCGAACAGGGGATCCAAACCATATGTATACATATATGTACATACATTTACAGATGTCTTCATATGCAGCCATACGCACGTGCACCAAATCTGCAGTCTTGATTAAGTGAGGTTAAGATAAGGTGCGGCTCAAGAAAGCATGCCCACGATATACACCCAAATTTGTGACCTCTCTGCTTCTTATGTTCTCTAGTACTCACCCAAACTGCACAGCTGTCCCCGAAGGCACATTTGACTCATGTTGCATAAAAAATTTGTTCTGATTGGGGTAAGATTCATGAAATATCACACTATCTTGATAATGAACTTGTGGAACATCCATGAATTGAACCTTGACGATCAACTCCGCGCTCGAGAACCTACACGGGTTTTTTTACACACGGCCGCCACCCGGGATATCAAAGCGGAGAGAGAAGGCTCGCATCACCAATTCTGCCTCAGTTCCAGATCCCGCCAGCATAAAACTTCAGAGAAAAGTCAATCTTTATAGGTAATTAAGTCCACCACTGCCCCCCCTTTCTCTCTCACAGCACAAATACATCCCACAAATCTCCGATCCGATCCAAATCCACTATATAAACCCTCCCTTGACCAATCCTCCTATCATCCCACAGTATTAACTCATTCTTATTTCCTCCCTCCCAACCATTTTGTGCCATTCTCATTCATCTCATCGAATCTTCCTCTCCTCTTTAAAAATCACATCCAAATTCACATCAAAAACTGAGATAGTGAATAGAAAAGAGAAATATGCAGAATGCAGAATGGCAGAACGGGAAGTATCAGCCAATATATACCAACAATGGATAAAAGAAAAGTGAAGAAAAAAGAAAATAATCAGCAAAGACGACAGTAGTAATAGAGGGTCAAAAATACAACCTTCAAATCCAAACCAAGGAAAAATAGTAGAAATAGTAGTAGCAGGACGGGAAAAGCATCCTCTTAAAGAAAAGAAAAAGTTGCGAAAGAACGCCTCATAAAGAGTGTATAATCGACCGTCAATCAATTTGGAACTTCCTTCCCCCACAACTCCGATTCAAAGTCGTAATTCCATAACCACCACCCCATCCTTACCGGATAACCCAAGACAATCATGACCACCCACCACGCGCCGACGTCTACACATTAATCATACACCGCCTTTTCACACGTTGCTCTTAATCCCTCTCCCTCTCCGCAAACGGACTCCCCAACCTCTTCGGCAGATCTGCACTAACATTCTCGGATCGTTCCCGTCTGGCAGTCGGACTTACGTCTTCTCGTGCAGTTGGGCTGTCGTAACTAACCGGACCCGTCACCGTCAACAGCGGTGCAACGCTAGGTCTGCTCCTCCTCCTGGTTCCTAACGGGTTCGTCCCGGCGCTAATAGTATAACCTCTCGCCCTCGCTCTCGTTGTTTTCGCTGGAGTGGCAGCAGGAACGGGTTCGTCACCAAAGAGATCAATTAGGGTACCCCGTCTCGCTCTACTCCTTGGTGGCAACGGAGTCGAGGACTCGCCTTCGTCACCATCGTGTTCTGGACGTTTGAGGCGGCGAGGCCAGGTACCGTAAGGCGAGCGCGAGGACTTCAACTCCAGTGGGGGCAGGAGGCTGGGGGCAGTGTGGGAATCGAGGGACAATTGTCGACCGTGTCTCGGTCTGAAGGCGGTGCTGCTGAGCTCCAGTCCCAACCCGAGAGAACCTGTTGCGAGGACATTTTGCTGCGTTTCTTGAGAAGTGGTGGCCGACTCGATGCGCTCCGTTATACCGCCAAAGGGCCGAGGTGGAATAGTGGAGGTGCTGTGGATATCCCGTCCTGACGCGAGGGCTGCGAGGGCACCGGATGGTCGCATTGAAGATGCGGTACTCGTGGTTAAAGATAATGCCATGCTTCGCGTGGAGGAGAAGGGATCGCGAGTGTACGGCGTCTTCAATCCTGAGCTCTTGAGAGGAGAAGGCGAAACGGTAGAGGGGCGCATCCTAACGTCTCCAGAACCAGCCCCGCGGCGTTGTTGGTGGTTGTGGTACGGGTTTCGAGAAAGCCCATAGTTTTCCCTACAGAGCTCGCGTAATCGTCGCCGCGTCGAAGCCTCTGATGCAGGCCAGGTATAAGGGGACGTCCTTCGCAAGGCGTCACCGCGGTTGCTAGTTTCGCTGTTAGGCTGGACTGCACGCTGCTTTGATCGTGGCCTCGGTGAGGCGACAGGGGTGTATTCGCCATTAAGTTTGGCCTCTTTCCAGCTTCGCTTTGTTTCGCGAGCAACCTTGCAGCATACCCCCAAGGGAGGTACCGCACCAGGGAGAACAAAGAAAGGAGTAATCTTCGGGTCTTGCTGGTATAACATATAAGTCTTCCAGAGGTGAGAATCCATAGGCTCGGTCCATTGAGTCTTTCTGGTGCGGCCAGAGCGTTGCTTCTCCTTTCTTTTGCCCTCAGGCACTACTTGTCGCTCGGAGGCTGCCGAGAGAACGTAGTTGTCCGTATTTGGAGCCTTGCCTTTAGGAGTGTCATAGTAACCGCCATCCTCATCCTCGACGCTAGTGCAGCTGCCACCGGTAGTGCTGTAAGTAGTGTTGCTATCGACCGAAGAGTCGGAAGAGCACGAGTAGGTAGAACATGCAGAGCTAGGTCGAGTAATCGCCATTCCCGCATGCAACATCGAAACATCAACCCCATCACCAAAGTCATCGGCACCACCGAATGAGGGATTGAACTTTGCTAATGGAGTTCTAGGAGGGTTAAGGAATCGATGCGGCTTCGGAGTGCGAGGTAGAGGTGACTCCATTGGAGGAGGCGTCGATTGACGAAGGTTACCGAAGAGCTCAGCAGGCAAGGGCGGCATGAGGATAGTTGGAACAGGAGCAGCCTTAGGCGTGACGTCGCCGCTAATTGATGATCGAGAACTGGGCATTGTCGCCAAGCGGGTGAGAGAGAAATAGCTTTGCTTCTAAAATAAGGTTCGTCCGACGTGGCCGATTCGTTTTGTTGTCCAAAGCTTGTCAGTTCTATTGAAACTTCCTATTATACGGGTTGGGATGGAATCCGGAAACAGTATGTAAAAAAGCAAAAACGTATGTATAACTGTAGCTGTGATATGTACTGTCACGCCGAAAGCCGCAGCGCGATTCCGAGATTGTCGAACAAGACCCGCCTTTGCGCGTTTGAAGGAGTAACGCAATAATGATAATAATAACAGTAACCACGAATCCAATAAATGCAACGAAACAATATTACACTTTTCCGAGGCCGATAACTTTCCGTAAAGTAGCAAAAACCCTTTCGTAGCAGCAATTGAATGGTCGTCGAAGAATCGTGTAAAATCGTAAAAAAAACTCTAGATGGGTATATAACAGACAGAGACGGACAGGGCGTTTCAAATCAATCCGAAGGTCGTGATAAATCGCAGAATATTGAGACACCGTGCGAAAACCGAATTCCGAAAGCAAAACCGACCGGAAGCAAACCAATCCCAAGAAATATATATAGTCGTTCAGAGTATGTTCGTTAGTGGGGTCGTTAAAGGGTTTCGTTAGATCAGCGTGATCTCATCCGAGTATTTTTCGGGTGCAGCCGCTGGTTAAAGTAGTTTCGTGAGCGCAAGTTCTTCTCCGTCGTTATAATCTGAATGCCCAAAGCCGGCGCAAGGAAATCAAGTCGTATCGGGTGTTGACGTGTGTCGCGCGGAGAGTGCGATATGTATGCGAGGGTAAAGGATGCTATTTGATGTCGCGAGGAACGAGAGGCGAGGACGTGACGAATGCGATGGAGCCAGGAGGACGAATTGACTCTCAGTTAACGCGTTGTTGATGAGTAGTCGGGTGGATGTAAGGGGGTAGGTGTAAGGGGGAGGAGGTTGGGGTGGAAGATGTGGGAGAAGGGGGCGGCGATGAGTGCGAACAGATGGGTGCGCTGCGCTTGCTCGATTAGGATTGGTTCACAATTCTGTCGCAAGATCGGAGACAAACGTGATTATGCGAGACAACGGCTCTTCCGGGAAGAGGCGATCGTTAGCCGGTCAGAGGGGAGTGTGCTGTGCTGTCAACCGACCGCGACGTTCCGACCGAAAGAGGTGATTGAGACGAAAGAGCGAAAAAGCGAGAGGAACAGAAAGCGACAGAGCTGGGGAAGCGCTAGAGAGATGTTTTGAAGCAGACGAGAGGAAAGCGCCGGGACAAGTCGCGCGTCGTAGCAAATCAAAACAAGTCAAGCTGTTGGCGAATCGAACAAGGAGAGAAGAGGTCGGTTCCAGCTGTCACTCGCCGGGCTAACGTACTCGAGCTTGTCACTTTTGGGATATTCACGCAGAGACAAAAGAGACAAGGGCGGCCAGTTGTAAGGGAGGTGTTTGCGGCCGGAGTGGTGATGAAGGAGGGGGATGGGATGGGATGGGTGAGGGGGAGAGGGATGAGAGATGGAAAGGCGCCGGCAATCACAGAGAGCGGACGAGACGACGATGATGATGGTTGGTGGAAAGGGAAAGTGTCAATTACGGTATAGATGATTGTGGATGGATCGATGGAGGTCTTGCTTGCTGCAGGTCACCAGCGCGCCAATGCGAGAGGCACGCAAGTACCTCCTACAAAGTACGTAGAGTGCTTTTCCATCTCCTAGCCCATCTGAATCCATCGAATCACCAGCGAAAAGCGCAAAACAGCTACAGCTAGTCGTTTCTCCATTCCCCCTCTCCAGCAGCCAGAGCAACTGACAGCGTGTTCAAGCGTACTCTACAATGCAGCGCAGTGCAGCTGCAAGTACAGACAGGGTCCAGGGCGCCGGTGAGTTAGCTTTGTTGTTTTTCACTCGTTTCTTACGCCAGAAAAACTTATTTAGGTGCTTAATGCGATGTAAGTATAGTACATAATGCCCGCAGGAACGAAGAGGAGGAAGCGACTCGAGTCGGGCGACTACATTCACACATACGGTGCGCGAGCGGGTATCTACCGCTGCTGAATCGCATCGCTGTCTGTATACATATAGTTACTCGATAACTGATCTCTTCGCCAATTCATCAAGCCTCGCCTCCATCCGCCCCAAGCCTCCCCGCAGACAACAGCAGCAACGGTCGGTCGGACGACGGTTGGCTTTTTCGCTGGCCTCACGATGCCTGAGGTTTTTTATGCGTGATACTCCCCGCATGGTCTCGTGCATAAGTTCATAGGATATGTGACTTGGGTCAACCAACCACCCTGAAACGAAAGCTTGTTGTTTCTTCCACTGCAGAATCGTCTAACCTGGATTCTTATGTGCGATTGTGCCAGCCACCCCGAATTGATATGATATGGGAAGAAACCTCACCAACCTCGTTTGATATCCGAACCCTGTCCGTTCCAATTTGTTCCTGCAGCAAATACCCATTCCATTCGCTGGACGAAAGTGGAGAAACATCCAAATTATTGTCGCTGTTTTTGCGCATGATGCTCGCCATACGTACTTTGTGTCTCCTGCGCGCACTAGGTGCTTAGTGTGTACCTATCGATATTCCATCACCGTCGCGCGCCCCTAAACAAGTATCACGATCACGACACCTCGTCCCAATTGGGAACTCGAACCCCTTTTATTTCGTGTACTTTTCGCGCCCCTTTCGCGATGCCCGCAGCGCTACAATTGAAAAATTTCAGGGCCGGACGATTAACAAGGAATATGACGCTGATGTGGTGATGAGTTGTTCAACACCAGCAGTCTTGGGGTCGCAGCTGGGCCGTGCCACCCCAGTACGGGATGTTAAGCTAGGTCATCATCAAGAAGAGGAAGTAGATGCGACTTCAGGCTCCTTGTACACATCATAGTCTGAAGTATCGAGGGGTATGAAATGTTGAGATGAAAAAATACTGTGGGATAACCATTAAGGTGTCTTTTGGAAACCCATCGCCAGACACCCGACATCCGGGTGTAATATATAGGCCTGAAAGCGCCTCCAGCTCGATTGCGGGCGAAATACACAACCGAACCGAAGCGGGTATGCAACTGCATCACGCTTCTCACTCGAACCAACATCCCGTTCCCGAAGTCTAACGAAACAGGAAACCTTCAACAGCCCAAAGCAGACCCCGCTAACCGTCAAGACTGTATCGTCGAATCGCAGAGCATAAGGATAAATGGGTTTACATGGTATTTATGCATGACCACGATATCTATGCAGAAGTAACCCCCGGTTTATCGTGTCTGCACCCCTTCTTTTGGTTTCTTCACACTACATCACGGGTCGAAGCTGGCGCAGATTGATTGACGTCTAGCATTGGGAGATGTCTCAAAGCACTGCATGTACTTTACATCCACACTATCCGCCTGCCGCGACGATCCAGTAGGACTCAGGCAACCAAAAACGTGAGTTTTGACATATGCGGAACAGACAATAGAATCGATCGACCCACAAAGGACGGATATATGGACCCACATTCTGTAGTTGTGCCATTGATATCTGAGTCGGTCCCGGTCCGAAGCTAGAAGCTAGAAACACTCCGATTTCAGCAGATTCCGGTGGAATGATTTTTATTACGGTCATGCCATCAAAGATGCGTAAATACCGCAGATATACAGTCAACCGTATCCCATCTACGCCTTGTCCCGTCTACAATTGGATCAGTAACTACGATAATCCTATGCAGTCTTCGATGCGGGCACACCACCGAGATTTGAGCATGGTTACATAGTGCTCCCAAAAATGCTGCACCTACGTGGCTGCTCCGGATCTACACTACAGGCAGCGGCCCCTAAGGTCTGTGCGGACCGCTATTTCTGAATTCTTCTCTGTGGAAACCAGGATTCCTGTCAATCCAGTGGCCAGGCGTCATTTTCGCATCATGGAGTCTTCAGTCCGACCACAGCTCTCTATAGTCTCTGGCCATGTTCAAAACAGAAATCAGGTTTACCGGTATTTTCCACACCCTGGTGTGGGCGCACACAGCTTCGAATTTGCTACAGGCACCTCTAAGGCGCCGATGTACCGGCATAGATGTCGTGACCACCTGTAGCTTACGGACATTATTGGGTCTGTTTGGACTTGGATTAGACCCGTCAGCTGGCTGTGTGGTCATCATTATTTGTCCAGAATACATATGTATCGTCCAATGGTATCGAGGGGAGGCGGGATCAGCTGGGTTTATCTTTCCGTCCGTTATCTTCCAGGCGTACGAAGTTATTTGGAAGATTCCTCCACGTCCGTGGAAATATTTACCTGGGAGCCATTGCATCCGCTCTTGGGGGATAAGATACTAGTATTTACGGAAAATTGCAGAACGGGAGAAGCCGGGAAGGCGTCCAGTTTATATGGGGAACTGGGAGACTTGTATGGTTCAGCATAAGGTTCTGTCCGATTGGATGGAATAATGTGGCGGATGTATTGGTGGAATGGAAACTTGTTGATCCGACATGTGGGTGACTCCAACTTGAAGGCTCTTGCCGCCACAGACCTGCTGGGAAAACTGACATGCTTCCTTCCTGCGTTTTAACTTCATTTTCCTCTTGATATCGTTACATGAGGCCTTCCTGTCTTCAGAAGCTTTCGATTCTCAAGAGGTATCCAACATCGTGACAACGGATAGTCTTCCAAGCAGCGGGGTACCATGAGAAGAAATTCCTCAACCAATGCCCCAAGAATAACTTGGGAGAAATTGATGATGAACTTGAGAATGTTATGCAGTTGCTTCACAGCTGTCACTCGGTGTTAGCTTCCTATGCATACATGCAACTTATTCATCCATCCCGGAAATGCAGGAAATGCTCAAAGTGACCAACTAGTACATGGGAAAATCAACAACCCGCCGACGCTGCCGCTGGTTGGTTGCATAAACCCCCACATATCGTCGAATCACAGGCGCGGATAAATATGTATGCACAGGGTAATTTGCATCACTAACTGACTCGGGTTGTTCATGAACCGGAAATATTTGGGCCAGAAGCGGCGTTTCGGGCTGAAATCTGGGTACACGCGATAAGTGACTGATGAGGGTTGTCACCTGATATGCGCGGCGACAGTTATGGGGATCCGATCCAGACTTCGTCCAGTTTTGGTGGGCGGAGTCTTAATATGACCAGTCGACCAAGGTAAGACGAGCCCTTTGAATTGGTCAAAGCATTTCGGCGAAGGGGATCGCCGTTATCTGAGACAATCGGAAGAAATATGTAGCGGGTCCCATACCTAAAATCATGTAGCATCAACACCTACGTGGCTAGAACCGCATAGCTCCCGCTCCTCCTCCCCCACGCACTTACATATCCATAAGTAGAGTACATCCATAGAGGTTCCCACGTCTACTTGTGGCTAAACATATCGTGCCGTTCCACAGCGGGGAATTGCAGTGAGACTCCAGACCACGCGCACCCGCCCATCCAGCGGAGTTCTGGATCTAGAGGTGTGGGATTTCGGATGTCGATGGCGTGATCATGACCGCCCTGTAGTTTCTATACATTCAATTGGATGCCTATCCCCCCGACCCTATGTGATTCGTCAGTTGCGCATATTCAGCATAAACCTGGGAATACTTGAATGTACCGATGTGAAAACAGGATGTCAGACTCGTGAAACATTCTAAGAAACAAGCAACATTTCATTATTGGACAACTCCATATTTGGATGATACGGCTTTTGTGATCGTGAGCGGACGAAGGACATCTCGAGTTCAAGAAATGCGCCCGCTCCGCAGCCCGTGAAACATGACCCTCGTTACAGCCACTCTGTTTTGTGGAGGGCGGCCGCAATGATAATGGAGAATAGCTCCGAGAGGATGATACATAACCGCCAGCCGTGTGTATTCATGCGGGTGCATGGGTCGGTGGTTGGTAGTTAGGCGGGCTCCAATAACATCTGTTATATACCATTATAGTAGGTTGATAATGAAAATATTGATGGGACGAACTGGGTGTATGGAAAAAGGAAGGAATGATCTTCCCGCCTCTTCTTTTTTCTGGAGACGGCTGGAGTGCTGTTAGTTTTGCTTGTTTGCTCTAAATTTCCACGCATACCATCTGGTTCGCCGGCTGCCTAAAGTTGAGCATAGCGCCTGAGCGCTCTAACTATGTACGTACACTATACATACATACATACATTGCTATATATGAACCAGGCGGCCCAAGGGAGAGTTCAAAGAACTTTGTGTGGCGGCTGCCTGTCATTGGGGGTCCTGAAATAAGTGAACCGGCACTCTATGTCCTACTCAGCATCAACCTAGACATTAGCGGCAAATTCCTCCCCAGATAACCCTCTTGCTACTCGAAGTGATCTGGATTGAGGGTAGGAGTAGGGCGTTGTTTGTCCTAGAGATTTCATTGTGCCCGAGGCACCAGCTGCAAGCTTGATGTTGGTCTAACCAGAAGACGGTGTATCTTCCCACTGATGAAGAAAATGTTTTGCCTGATATCTAGGATACACTGAAAAGAAATTCATGGATACGGAGTTATTGTGCAACATTGTGCCAGATATCGAGTGCGAAGTTGTGATGGGTTCCCTCTGGGATATCTGGGGGTATCTGGGGATATTGTATTGAACCTTGGAGGGGTGCTTGAATAGTGAAAAGCCAAGAATGGCTTCAGCCCCCCATATATGTTGTGTTTAGGAAACTATGATGAATCACAAAATTAGATGGAGCAAACGTCGTCCGATCGTGAAACCAATTGCAAACCATCGAGTCCTCGTTACGAACACGTGCGGAAACGAGATGATGCATGTCAGTCCATGCCTTATCATCGTCCCAATCAGATGTTAAGACAAATTGGTCATCCTTGCGATCAGGTTTTGTGCCCCAGCTTTCTTTGACTCAGTTCTCAATTGAAATGCGGTAACAAACTCTACCCTGGCGATGAAGGTGATTTAACAATCTTGGATCGGATGGCGGTAGGCAGCACACCGGCCATTTTCTCCTGAGGTGGACGGAGCCAGATCATTGAAACCTTCATTCCCGCATCCCCTAAAGTTTTAACTATCTCTGTATTCTTCTTCAGGAGGTACGTATATTTATACAGCATCAAACCCGTCGGACTTCCCCACTGTACAGAAACGGGCGGGCTATTATTGGGATAAGCGGTGTCTACTATCCTACGGTGATAAGATTCTCCATTGGTGATTGGCTCTACGCACGGCACGGATAGAAACCGGTGAAACACCATTCATGAAGCCATGATCATCCCATCGCCCCGCCTAAGGCTCGGGCGCGGGTGATCCGAGATGTCTAGTTGGTTAGGTCAAGAATGACGGCTTCATGTGGCATGTGCAAGTCACGTCTAACTCGCGCTGATACTCGTACCTATTGGACGCAGTTCGTTGGGCGTGATCATTGGTGATGGGTGTGGGCGGCGAGGCGGTGGTTGTTCCGCTCATGACAGGTCGCATCGCAGATGGGTGTAGAGATCGAGAGATGCTCCCGCCTCATTGACACTCTCCCCCGCATTTGAAACCAGGTGCAAACGAAATTCCCGGCATGTTGTCTGCGCGTATGTAATATGTGCTGTCGGCAATTTTGCGATCTATGCTTTGAGCAATGAGAATCATATCTTGGACAGTAATTCGGCTTCCGTGTTGTAGTGGAATATGTCCTATATCCAATCTATCCGCTAGAGTTGTTGGGAGTTGGTCTGCGGCGGTACGATAATTTTAATATCAAATAAGATCACAAGTTGGTGACAGGGGTACTGGTTTTGAAACGTAGATGTTGATTTCTGCACCCATTACTCTACATCAAACGACATTCGTGGGAATAGATCTAACTTAACTGGTATGTGCACCAAGAGTTTATCGTACTTCTATGGAGGATTCCTTTCAAGGCAGTCTTTGGTTGGAAGGACTTGTTGGATATCGATCCAACCACGCAATCACTTGAATGAGTAGTCAGCTTTTAAGTTCCAGATTCATGATTATTGATGATATGTACAGTTTCTTTCTTTGTTGCCGGGCATGCCGCATAATATACATAAACGTAACCTTCGTAATTATATACATTGCCAAACGGACCCCAGTCTTTCATGGTATCGACTAGGCCCTAGAGAAATACTGGAACGTGGAATGTAAGTAGCTTTCCCAAACTTTCTGCAGGAAAGTACCCCAAGTGTGGCATGGCGAGTTCCTGGCGAAGACACTGCGCCAGGCACATCACACGATGAAAGCACTTGACGGAGAAGGATAAAAGGAGGGGAGCTCCCCAACTAACCGGCTAGCCGGAGGGGGAGGGGAATTTAGGTACTGCTATACTCTAGCTAGAGTGAATACAGAATGATTAAAACAAAAAATGCACTTGACGGAAACAAAAAGCCGATGAGGGAGTGGCTCGAGAAGCTTGAGCGTTGCAAGCAGTCTGGTGGTGAGGATTGCGGATCCATTCCGAAGGCTTGAGGGATTTCAGTAATGTCAAAAGGCCAGTAAGTAAGTGGCACATTCCTATCCTTAATAAAGCATGTAACTGATGCGCGAAAGTTTTCTGTATTTTTAGTTTGGACGGCGTATATGGAGATCATGGATAGAGGGGTATTTTGCTATTTATACATAGATGGCTTGCTGGAAGCTCGGTCATTAGTTGCGGATGAGTAAGTAGTCATTGTATTTTTTATTGCTCGAGTCATGATTGTTAATTGACGAGTCATTTAATTTAGTATTACTGAGGTAATGAGTGGTAACGAGGGGAGAACTTATCTTTTTATTCTGTTACCTGGAGAATGGATGGGTTAGGGATCGTGTAATGTATTGTGTGGGAGTCTTGGCATTGTTTATATTTGAAAACACGTTGGCCTTAGGCTTCACAATATAGTTAATTCATAGTATGAGATTCGATAAAAGGGGGACCCGTTGACCGCCGTGCGAAGCCGCGAGAGTTAAAATCTTTTAATATTAAAAACCGACCGGAGGGAGGATTAAGTACGTACTTACCCAGCCTTTGGGTACAACCAGTATTTCTCTAGAGGCGTATCCCCTTTATCCAAATTCATACTATGAAGTTAATTATCTTCTAAATACTACTATTTTGTCTTGTGCCCAGCCACTTGAGCTTGCGAGCGAGGCAACGAGAGACTGGGGACGAGACAAACTACTATCGTGAGAATCCAATTTTTATTAAAGCCGGATAACTTTTCAATAATAAAGTTCTTTGCCGTTGCCACTCAGACGTGCTCTTGTGCACAGACTTTTTCGCCTCACTCGGTGAAATTCAACTCAGGCGCTCACGCAAGAAGTTGCTGTGAAGCTTCTCGCACGGCGGAAAAAGAGCACCTGATCGAGACTATCTTGGAGATTATTACAATTGTTCTATAATTAGTGGATACCTCCTCTAAACCCCTCCTAGTTCCACAGCCCAAAGAAATTCCTCTTTCTCAGCGTATTGCGCTTTGTCAACGCTGTCTTCAGACTCGAAACATACCCCGGATTTACCCACGTCTCACTCGCATCCCACAGCGCCGCACCCGCAAAACTCGGAAACCGTGCCAGATCCGCAATTATATCTGCTGCCTTATCGGCAGAGATATACCCGCCTGCGGGAGCAACCTTGGGACTCACCGCCAGGGACAAGAATATTTTCATCGCCCTGTTCTTGCAATTGCTCCTGACCCATCTATCCCACATCCCAAAGTTGAACCCCGAGTTTGAATCCTGAGCCTGCCCTGTGCTATTCCACGCAGTAGCGGAACACAGAGGGTGGTTGTAGAATTGCACAAAGATGGCGTCGAATTTAATCTTCGTCAATGCAGTCGTGAGTTGGACATCGGGAACCGGGCACTGCGGTGCGCCAACGAGGAGGTATTTCTTGGTTGTGTCACCCAAATAGAGGGTTCGGAGACGAGCTGCGAAGTCTTCGTAATGAAGGGCGGGGAGTGTCTCGATATCGAGGTTAAAGCCATCGACAACCACTTCTCCAAAGGGACGATAGTAACTCCATGCCTTGCCAAACATTTGCCAAATTTTGTCAGCGAAGGCTTCAGCCTCTGCGGCGTTATCGAAGCCCTTGTAAGTCGGGGAGGCACCCCCGAGGGTGATCAGGACCTTTTTGCCGAGGGCTTGACACGCTTGGATGTCGGCGCTGTATGGGCCAGGGGTTAGAAGAAGCGTACACTGACACAGGAAGAGGGGAGGTTACGCGATGGTAGGGCACCAGAGAAGTTTCGTTCCAGGAAACTTCTTATAACCTCTACAAGAGTCGGCAAAGTTGACGACGGGCTGGCCACCGGTGCTATTCCATTCTGTGACGAAGCCGATAGAGATGAGCTTTTTGGACCAAAACCCAGCGTTAGCCCAGAATGTTGCTTAGAGAAAAAACCTATAGCAGAGAAGGCTAATTCAGCCACAGAAATGGTTGTCTTACATCCACATTAGAATCTGCCAGTTGTCAGCGAAGCTCAGTCAACACTTTCACAAATTCTCACTCACCACTGCAATATGTCAACAGATCCTTCTGTCCATTTGCATCGTTGTCATCGTAAGAGCCATGGGCATTCTGACCCCAATACAAAACGAGATTATCATTCTTCGTCATATCAAAGGCGGCATCGACAGTAGTGACTGCAAAGAGAACGGCAGCGACTATGTATGATGAAAGAGTGAATCTCATTATGATTAAGGTATGTATAAGGCTCCCAGAGCCCAAAGATATCGTTCAAATCCGAAATCTTGAAGACACTGGATTTAATATATACATATTCGGTAGCTTGAATATTCAAGCTGTAGAATTCTGAAAAATTTTGAGGTATACTTTATTAGATATCGCTCAGAGAATGTCCTACCTAAGTGCTTACTTTGGGGGCAGTTTACAACTTAAGCATTTAAGTACCATACATAGGCAACGGTTACCATACATAGGCAATGGTTACCATACATAGGCAACGGTTACCATACATAGGCAACGGTTATCATACATAATCATACTTCGCGAAGACCTCGTAAAGCTTTCAAGGCATAATTACATTCTAAATCTGGTTGGGCGATCTAAGGTAAGGTACTACCGGTGGTTTCGAACGTGGTACACTAGCATGGAACATGATAAAAAGTATGCATATACAGTTGTCAAGCCTGAAGAAATCTCCAGAAAGTCGTAATAATGTAGAAAATCTCGGCTATTAGCTTAAGAAATGAGCAACGAAAGCAGAAGGTTGGATCTTTACCAAATTAACTTGCTATAATGTACGGCGGTCTTTTTCTATGGGATAATAGGTACAATCTATGTTTTGACTTCTACTTTTTGCGTATATGTATCCAGGTGCGGAGTGCCATACAGCCCCTGTACAATAAAAATTGTGATTAAACACAAGATCTCTAGATCTTCGGTGTAACCAAGTAATATATACTATCAGGTGGTAACTGCATGCAGATTCCTCTATGTATCAACTCAATTTTCTCGCCAGTTAGGGCTTGTTTGGGTGCGCCCCTCCTGCATAACCGTATAATATCCGAATGCAAGGGAAAAGACGGTGCCTAATATATTGCGGAGAAACCTGCAGGGGGATGTATTCATGCGGTCTTAACCTGGACGTCTCGAAGCAGGTACGTCAACAGGGTTTGGAGACTAGCTATAGTCAGGTAAATATCAAAGAAGGTTAATTGAATGCACGGCTATGGGTCTGAGGTTATTTCATATGCATATGGCGGAGATAACTGTATTACGATCTCAACAGTAGAGCAAATTGCATGCTCGAAATTTTTTTGTGAGATTTTGATCACTAAAGCTTGGCTTCTGCTGATATCGATATGCCATACATCTTCGAAGGTTTCTTCAAAATGATGAGAATTGAGAACTGGCCCATAAACTTTCTTTCGGACTGATTATATACTACGAAATGGAATCATCGGGCAGTCCAATTGCCTTATTACCGGGATTGTACTGTGTACATGTTGATAAGGTTTTATGTAAACCAAACCCACCAATTTATTTTCCGTACAAGTCTACTTACCCTTGTGACGGGGTGGGAGGACCAATACCATAACACGCGTCCCGCTACCGGATTCTGTTGAAGGTTAATTTGTATTGAAATATAAGGTATGATTGTTATTTGAAAACTTGGCATGTAGCTTGGAGAGAGTGGGCTATGTAGCAAACTAACCGTTTAACGTCCTCAGCTCCGTTCCTTTGCAGTATGGTTCCCCTCCACCACCTTGATCCTACGCTTCCGCCTCTTTCCTCTGCCTTAAGTTTATACTGCTTCTCTAGCTTCCTTAACCAGGCAATCTTCCCAGCTGTTCTTGTCCCTTACCAAGAGTCCTTCAATGATGGCCAGTATGTCGGGGGGGTCATCTGATTGTTCCAAGCTAAAGCAGCAGTTAGAGAGGAGCTTGTAGAGAGTACGATGAGTTAGTAGAATGTATTGGCGAGAGATGGCGAGGGTGGGAAGTTTGAGAGGAGCTGAGACGTTAGAGCATGAAGACCAAAACGAGGGAAAACACTAAATATCACTTGTCTATTCGCAAAATTCGTCATTGCGTAGCTTCGTTAACAAAAAGTTGTCACCAGGCCATGTCCAAACACCCAATCGACCATTCGGACAGTTGTTTTAGTTCATCTACTGATACATAGGAATATAGGAATATCCTAATCTCGGTCAGACGTTTTTTTCCCGTTGCGGGGAAGCACTTGGGTCTGCTAGGCTGTTCCATTCGGGTAAATTTTAACTCGGGTTGGTCTGTATTAGCACAGCTCTATGTGGCCGGTAAGCGGGAGTGGGGAGTTATATGAGGGTACCTGGAGGTCTATCCTCTCAACTAAAACGCCGCATGGTGCTCAGCGTCAACATCGGGGTCATTAACCCGTTCCCCACACCTACGAGAACCCTAATGGCTAGAACTTCAATAGAATCATATACTAAGTGTTCTTGATTATCGCGCCGAGTTCTGTATCAATTCTACTTGTTGAACATGAGGTGGTATTCGAGATTGCTTGTTTTTGGCCCAGGTTTCATGGCTACATCACACCGCATGGCGCAAAGTCACTGTCACTGTCGGTGTAAAGGCTACTAACAAGTAGAGAAGCTCTCCATGATGTCAAGTACTTCTCAATTCTCTGGTTCCATGTACTCATAGAACTCACCATATGCATGCGCCCTAAATAGAGATGAGAACTGTGTATATGTACATTCTACCAACCTATTCCATTTCTCTACGAATTCGAACAAGTCTTACTAAGTAGACCCCCCATGATATGTAGTATGAAAGATCCTATACATAAAAAACAATGAAAAAGGAAAATAATGAAAGTGAAAACAGCAAACAATGACGATATGTACCGAACGCCTGCTTATGTTCTCGTTCGCCAACTCGCTCGGTGGGCCTGTGATTATCACCATCGCCACCAAACTCTTTCCATCCACTAAAACAACCCCCTCCCGCTCGCCATCCTCACAAAATCAAACGGCACCCGTTGCCCCACCAAAACATCTAGTGCCTGCACCGTTGTCCTCGCCGCAATATCAGCAATACCATACGTTTTCCATCCGGAAGCTGCAACCACGCCTAACGGGTCTCCTCGTCTTGGTCCGTTGGCAAGATCCAGAAACACCTTTCCGCCCTTACCACCAGCTCGCGGTACTGGGTGGTTATCGATCAACTTCAACAGGGGGTTGATCAGATGCGCCTGCTCGCTACAGAGTGCCGAAACGACCGCAAATGGATGTGCCAGCTTCTGCACGGATTCAAAGGAGTTGCATTGCTCGATGCCCGGGATGCCTTCGACGCGGAATCCGATGGTGTAGATCGTCCCGCAATTGAGCTTGCGAAGTGCCCATATTGCTGAGGAGGCTTCTTCGAATGAGTTTGAGACGACAAGAACCGGCTGGTCGGCGTAGGCGGATGGTGCGAAGTCCCGAGTGAGCATGGTTAGAAGCGCTTTGGCGGTGGAGTTATCACCGACGATGACGCTTTGGTTGCCAACTGTGCGGACGAAGACGGTGTCGATGGCGCCACTCTCTTGCGCTTCCTCTGTGAAAGAGGAGATGAATGGTGGCTGTCCAGTAAGTGGAGGCTGGATGATTGCACCGCCGAATGAGATTTGTCGGGTCAGCGCTTGGATCATGCTTTCTGATATCCGGTCGAGTGAGGAATAGTTGTGCGCAAGCCCCAGCTCGTTGAAGCATTTCTCCCAGAACATGCTCAGCGGGATTGCACGGGCGTTGCCGATGGTGAAGACTGTCTTCCTGGGGGTCTGGCCCATGATATTCAAGGCACTGTTGATTTCTGCTGCACTCAGCTGCCCCGGTGCTGCAGCCATGGGGAGTAACGGATGCGTCGTTGGGGTGAAGAATGGGTTGAGGATTCTCGACAACTGCCCGACCTGACCAGCATTAATGGCCAACAAGGGATGTCCGAAACTTGCGTTCACGCTTGAGCGGAAATATTCGAGTTCATAGTTCTCAGCTAGATTTGTTGCGAACCCTACAATCTTGACCACATCACCGTAAGATCGAGCCATGTGGTAACATCTTAGCGTCTCGCCAGAAGACCACTTCAGGTTACCAGCAAGATCATGGTAAGAGGCAATGATTCGACTTCTACCCTTTTTCTGCGCAATATTGTTGCGGATTTCCTCCGGGAGTCGGAGTTCCACATCGATGTATTCGCAGCCCCACTGCAACCCCTTCAACAAGAAGTATTCCGTAACCTTTTCGTCGCTATTAGGGCAACGCCCACCCTGGACTTGCGAGCGTAAGGTGAAGATAATGGGGAGTTCAGTGCGCTGCCGAAGCCACATTATTTGTTTGCCAACATAGTCGAGGCTGGGAACGGGATTGTAAGTGCCTGTGCCGGATCCCTCCCGGAGCAGATCAACACGGAGCTCCAAAGCGTCAGCTCCGATGGTGAGGATATCGAGATTGGGCAGAGCAGTTCGAATATCGGGAAAGGTGAGCGCGATAAATGTGGACCGCGGCTTGCGAAGTATTGCTTCGTGTGGCTTGGTCTGGCCCGTAATGAATGACAAGAAGCGTGTCAAGTCGTGGCGGAAGAACTCTGTCTTTGAGAAGAGGAATTCGTAGTCGCAGAGTGTGGATTCTGAAGCCGGAGAATCATCCAGTGGACTATTTTCGATGCAGTGCATGTTGATACTGATGTATTCGCTTCTGTTGACGTTTGCAAATAGCGTTGCGGCCGACCCAGCTGGAATTCCCATAACGCCAGCTTTCACAGTTGGGTCAAAGGTTCTATCTTTCCCAACAACGTCGGCCACCAAGTCTACAACGGTTTCATAGCCAGGCTCGAAGACAATAATCAAATTCTTCACCGCCTCCACTCTATCTCCAGTTGTCTGGGGTGACAATGCCGAAGTTACTTTCATCGCGAGATTCCGTCGTTCATGATGGATTGACATGCGAATAGGAGCATTGATGGATGCGAAATGCTCGTATCCATTGATTCTCTGGACAATTTCGAAGAAGAATCGGTCCTGGAATTGCTCCGTGGAAACATGCAAGAATTCACCCTTGTCGTCCCGGTCATACATAATGTTAAAAGTTTTCATTTTTGCAACGAACTCTGCGGATAGATCGTATCGAACCTGGAGATCGTCATAATAGTTCTGCGGGACCCGGAGAAATCGGTCTTGTGAAGATGATTTCCGTAATGACGAGACTGTCTCGAAGATGTCGTTTGTTTCGAAGGCGATGTGGTGGACGACGGAGCCGGCAGCTTCTCGAACAAGTCTTCCGATACTCGTATCCTTCTCATCCGACACGTTGAGCGGGAATCGCAGGGTGTGGTTCGGTGAAACCATTGCTCGTGATTTTGTCATTCCGTATGGATCCTGAAGCTCAAAGACTTGCTGAGGCATCATTCCGAATACGGATTTGTAAAACAGAACAAACCGGTCCATGCTCAATCGGTCCAGTGCTTGGGCGATATGATCCACTGTAGCATAGGTAACTGTAGGAGACAGGGCACTTGGCCACTCCTCTCGGAAAACAAAATCCTTTTTCCAAAATTCGTCGCTGTCGACCAGGTATATCAAAGTGTCATCCGGCGCCTGGATGGCATTGACTCTTTCTTCTCCTTTGCCCAGCTTGGACGGAGGCACAACCGGACAACCAAGGTAGGCAGCCCTATCGATAGTCGCCTGGATGTCTTTTACTCGTATTGCTATCGCGCAGACTGAGGTGTCGTGTAGTAACAAAAATGCAGAGGCAAATGATTCTGGCTCCGCATTTACGATAAACGACACACCGCCTGGACAATGTGTGAATACAGACGAACGACATACAGCGAGGATGATGTGTTTTCTTACCTTGTCGGTAAACCGTCACATTCTTCGACCGATGTTTTCCAACCTTCTGCAACCCCATATCCAAGAAAAATGCCTCAAGCTGGGCGATCCTCGCTTCATCCACTGCAAACTCCACGTACTCTATCCTCTCAACTTCTGGCAGCGGCGGCAAGATCGACCCGTGATATAACTCTGCCTGCAGATAAAGCAAACTTCTGAAACCATCCTGCGCTATTCTCTTCGTTGGCGCCGCACGGAACTCGTCATTGAAAATTTCCAGGGAAAGCGGTCCAGTATATCCAGCTTCGATCAACTTCTCCATGAATAGAATGATAGGGAAGGCACCCTGAAGGGGGTAATTCCGGTGATGTCGGGAGTAGCTCAGATGGTCCATCTTCAGGATCGGAGCATCCGCCAACTGCACAAAGAATATCTTTTCTGCGGGAACCTCGGTGATGGGATTGATATCGCACTGGCGCGAAAAGATGTGGAAAGTGTCAAAGCATATTCCCAGGTTTGGGTGATCAACTTCTTTCACGAGTTCCCACGAGTACTCCCACGTGTAGACATGCTGTCCCCACGCCAGCGCCTCATATGCTATACGTTTGTTGTACCTTGCAGCTAACTCAGCTGCAGCCCGTAAATCCGAAACAATCTTATTTCTATCGCTCACCTATGTACTCCAGTATCAACTTACACCATTTGCAGTACTAAAGATAATCGGGGGCACTTACGGAACTAGGCGAGCAATTTGAGCACAGCAATATCAAATCCGTATGGAGCTCGTCCATCCACTGAAACTTTCGCTCCAATCTGTCTAAACTTCGCTTTAACTCTTCTGGATTTGGTGCGCCTTCTAGATCCCGAAATGGTTGGTACATCTCAATCTTCAATCCAAGCTCCTGACACACATTGTAGATATCTTGTCGCGAACCGGGGTAGTGCAGCAAGTCGTTCTCAAAGATCTCAACGCCATCGAATCCTGCCTCGGCAATGGCCGTTAGCTTGTCAAGAAGTTGTCCTGAGACGCATACTGTCGCGATCGATGTTCGGTGGGGCAAGCTGGGTTTCTTTGGGAGAACCAGAGGCTTTGAGATCAGATTCATAACTGTGCTAGCGAGAGATGCGCTGCCGCTGTTGAAGGAATGTGAAAGTTGGTAGTGTGGAACAGCAGCACTAGTTAGCGCTTGGGAATCAAGGTAGCGATCGATGATCAGTGAAAAGGTGTGCAACGTTTCCCAGCGTTCAAACGTATGGACCATATACAACTACAGCTGGCAGGTAATAATATATCGCCGACTTGCAGAACAGAGGCTGCAAGAGTTGAGAGGCGACCCGGATAAACTTAGATGCGGCTCACATAGCGGTGGGGAAAAATGTGGGGTGAGCAAGGATTAATCCACCTATCATCTCGAACCGTCGGAAGAACCCATCTGAAAACCCCCGATGTAGATGATGACTTCCATCTCAACTCACGAACGATTCCTGCATATTTACTTCATGCAACTACACGAATGAAGGCAAGCCCAATCATCAATCATTACCAATTGACACTTCGTCGGGAGTGAAGCCGTAAATACCCTATCGCCTATGGACTTCAAATATGCCACTTTGCAAGAAAAACCCACCTTTTCCCTCCATATTTCCTTCGGGCATGTTTTTCTCCGGAAACCCGTATGTTCCATCCAAACAATCATCCAGAGCAAACCAAACGAAACCATAATAATCGAAAACACTACCGAGAAGACAAAATGCCCGTTACTGCGCCGAACGAGGTTCATAATTGGCGGAGTAAGTTTTACTAGTGCTTAATCAACCTTCTAGCCATCAGCTGACCTCAAATTACCATTCTAGTCTACTTTGTAGGGGCATGTGTGTGCACGGGATCCCTGGTGTTTGGATATAATATAGGTGTCATTGGCGGATGTATCGCGCTTCCTTCGTTCCATAGAGACTTCAATCTACCGCCTCTGGATACTACCGAATACAGTTATGTCATAGCAAATATTGTTTCCGCCATGCAGGGTGGCGCGTTCTTTGGCTCCCTGGGAACGTTCCCCATCACTGAAAAATTGGGTCGACGGTTTGCACTGACAATCGCTGCTCTTACATTCTTTCTGGGCTCTGCAATAATGGTGCGCTATGAGTGACCGGAAGGCTGCCTTTCTTTTGTTCTGCACACACAACTGTCCCCCAAGTCTGATGATTAATGCTGGCAATAGACATTCTCCCACGGATCATTACCGATGATGTACGCCGGAAGGTTCATTGGAGGCCTAGGCACCGGTTCCGTCTCCCTCCTCGTTCCCATGTATCTCAGCGAGTTGTCCCCTCCAGACATCCGCGGGTTTCTAGTAGGGATGTGGGAGATTGGAGGCCAGATAGCGTCGATGGCGGGTTTCTGGGCCAACTTTGCTGTTCTCCATACGATATCCGATTCTTCTTCGGGCCAATGGATGACATCTTTAGGCATACAGTTGATTCCCGGCGGCCTGCTGTTCCTCGCAAGTATTTTTGTCTTGCCAGAGAGTCCTAGATTTCATGTCAAAAAGTTCAAACCCAAAGAAGCGTTGAAGACTTTGGTGTGGTTGAGGCAGCTGCCAGAGGATCACGAATACATAATCGAAGAGCTTCGCGCAATGCAGGAGCAGGTGGACCGCGAGCTGGTGCAGACCCCGTCAAAGCTGAGGATGATGAGAGAGCTGTTTTGGAGAGGGAATAGGAACAGGCTGGCAATTGGGGTGGTATTGATGCTATGCCAGAACTTGACGTGGGTTCTCCCTACATTGTCCTCTTCTGTAGCTAGTTGGTAAGGTGTACTGAAAGAAACCCAGCGGTATCAACGCGATGAATTTTTACTCGCCGTCTATTTTCCGCTCCATCGGCTTCACCGGTACCTCCGTCTCCCTCTTCGCCTCTGGAATCTGGGCCGTCGTCAAATCCTCTGCCACAATCCTTTCGATGATATTCCTGATCGACCGTCTAGGGCGGCGTAAACTACTCATCATCGGTGCCTGCGGCACGGCCGCAACAATGTTTTACATCGGCGGCTTCATTACGGCGGCCAAAATAGATCCCGCTCACCCCGGCGACAAAACGGTGGCTGCTTGGGTGGCCATTGTTTGTGTCTATGTGTATGCCGTATTTTTCTGTATCGCTTGGAATTCGGTTCCGTGGATCTACTGCGCTGAGATATTTCCGAATCGGCTGAGGTCCCTGTGTGTGAGTATAACTACCGCCACTCAGTGGGTAGGCCAGTTTGGTGTGGCCAGAGCTACGCCGTATATGTTGACGGACATTCGAGGGGGCACATATTTTGTATTTGGGTCGTTTTTGGTCGTAATGCTGGTCTGGGTATGGGGCTGGCTCCCGGAGACGAAGGGAATCACACTCGAGAATATGGATTTGTTGTTTGGAGTTCCTGGGCGGAGGGAACACGAGGAGGCTGGAGTGGAAGTCCAGGAGCAGGTAGTGACGGATGAAAAGAAGGACATAGCTGACGATCTAGGAGATGCAGAAGACCTGAAGGGGTTAGGTGCAGGTGTCAAGCACAGCTAAGGCTGGGGAATTCTATGGATCTTGAGGAGGAGATGGTGACCGGCAATCTGGCGATTCGAAGTGATCAGCAAACGGGTATCACAAGTACACATGTAGAGCAGACAGAAAGCAGTGAAGATAATGGTGAGTGGTTGAAGCACTTCGCTCCATCTATTAGCACTTGTCCCACAGAAACGCCTCGCCGTCACAATGACTGCACTTTCGGCACCCGGAAGCAATAGCAACTGGTGTTTCAGGAACTCGCGTGGTTATGTACTGGGTGTGTGGAGACGATTCCTTGGCTGCTCTCCGCAATATAGTCCCGAACAAAGCAAGGTAAAACCAGATGAGGGGAAGCAGCACGCTAGATGTTCGGTAAGACTCCCAATTAACCAGAAAACAAGAACCTCAACCCATCTCCCAAACTCCATCATCTCATCTGTCGTGAAGTCTATATCCTCTTTGTGGCAGGCATCACCATAAGAACCAATCGCTCCCATTTTTCCATTGCGCAGAAGCACATATATCCTTACCCCATAATCCGGGAATACCCGAGGTTTCGGGCTTAGGCCCACAGACGCACTACAACCTTAATTTTTTCCTCCAACCAGATAACCCCCGACTAAAGAAAGATCACCACCAACATTACATCGTCACCATGTCTCTTCCGTCTCCCGCCGGCACTGCTCAGCAGCAGCAGCAGCAGCCGGCGGGCACCCTGCCAATCGCCAAGTTGCCCTCAACGCGCCGCTACACTTCCGAGGCGCGCGAAAACATGAACTGTAAAAGTTGTCGGAAACGAAAGGTACGGTATGCCTTAAGTTTCATCGATATCGTGAGACTAGAATCAATCGCTAATTGGGGCGTATTGTGGATGCAGATCAAGTGCTCGAGGACTAGACCGTCATGCAACGCCTGCGATGTGTTTCGCTGCGAATGTGTCTATGGTACTTATTCCTCTTGCCTTCTCTCATTCCTCGATGCTGTCCTATAGTACTAAGGCTAGCAGATGCGGTGCCCAAGAAACGGGGACCGAAGACAGAGGTGTTGGAAGAGCTACTGAAGCGCATTGACGGGTTGGAGAAGCGACTGGGCGAAAACGATAGCGGAAGTGGGAGCGGATCTAAAGAATCGCCAGATGCTGAAGGCAGTAATGTGAGTAGTGTGGCTACTCGGGGTAAAGAAGCGATGTCACCACCACCAGAAACCGGTCCATCACCGATTGTCGTTTCCCCCGCCCTCACTGCGACAACCGACCAAAGATTAATATCACGCCTTGTCGACATCTTTTTTGAGCGCGTCAATGGGAAGCCGTATACACTATTCCACGAAGGTGTGTTTCGTCAGGATTGGGCGGATGGGAGGATTCCGAGCTATATCCTTGACACAGTTTGTGCGGTTTCAGTCAGGTGGGTTAGGTGATAGTGAGGGTCTTCTACTACGCCAGAAGTAATTTTCTATCTACAGATATGCTACCTCTCACGACCTGGGATCGAAATCGACACAGGAATACTGCGAGGAGTTTGCAGTACGCGCAAGAAATCACGTAGACTCCGACGAGCCCACGCTGGAGCATCTACAGTCCTTGTTGCTGCTATCGATGACGTATTTTGCCATGGGTAATGGCAAGAAGAGCTTCATGCAGATGGGTACGTCTCCCCTGTTCACCGGAACAAACGGCTAATGGAAACTCAACAGGCTCTGCAATAAGGATGACCCTTGCTCTAGACCTCCACCGTGAACTCCCGGCCTCCCACCCGGCTACCCCGCTTGAGCGTGAAGTCCGCCGTCGTGTCTTCTGGACTTGCTACATGATGGACCGCTTCACTGTATGCGGATCCGTACGCCCACCATGCTTCTCCGACCGCTCCATTAACCTCCGCCTCCCCTGCACGGAAGACTCATTTCGTCGTGGGATGCCCTCCGAATGCCCACTCTTTTCCGAGACTGGAATAAGCTTTGGACTAGGCACACAAATTCCCAATAGCAATCTCCTTATAGACGTTGTCCGCATCCTAGGTTGCACGATTCGGTATACCCAATCCGGCGGCGTAAAAGGCGACTCCCACTTCCCATGGCATACTGCGTCAAACCTGAGCCGCATCCGTAATGAGCTGAATGCATGGGCTTCCACGCGCGACCTGAGAGAAGGAGTACCCCCAACTCCAGACGCAACGAGTCTATTCCTTGCCCGCAGTGTCTGGCACGTAATCCACTGCCTTATGTACCGCAACTTTCTCCCGATAGATCTTGCCGAACTCGACGGTAACGGAACGCAACAAGCTTGGCAAATGGAAGCCACAAAAGTCTGCTTCCAGCACGCCAACGCTTTGGTCGACCTCATTTCTGTCGGCGCAATGACTCCCACTATTGAATGGCCTGCATTTGCTGGATTCAGTCTCATTACAGCTGCGAGCGTTCTAGTGCATGGGGTCTTCTATAAAGGCTCAGAAGCTTTTCGAAGGTGTCGAGAGAACCTGGTGACGGTGTTAACGCAAGTCCGAGCACTCATTGGTGTATGGTCGTGCATGCGCCAGCAACTATGTATGCTCAAGAAACTCTATCTCTGCCACGAGAAGCTGGTTTCCTCATACTCCCCGCAGAAACGTCCCGCATCCGTGTTTCACCTTGACGACTTCTTTGATCGGTACGGGGGCGGGTTTGAAGCCTGTCATGTTCCCTTCTTTGAAGCGAGGGACGAAGACACTAATCTGTATTGCCCATTCCCCCAATTGCAATGATGCGGGGACTAGGCTAATGCTTACCAGGTCATACGTCGGCGTTCCCCTAGCACCCTACGAACCCTCCGCTGCCGTCCCGCTTCCACCCCCTCCGCCCCCACTCCAACAATATATTGAAGAATACCCATTCTCCCCCACTACACCGCAGGATCTGCAGTTTTTGTCAGTAGCATCATTTCCGGGCCATAACTACGAGTATGAAGATTATTTGTCACAAGCATATCAACAGTCCACCGAGGACGTAGTGCAGGAAATGGTCGAGCCAGAGAGGGACCCCTTGTTAAGTATGCTGGCTGAGATGGCGGAGAGAGATGGATTCGAAAGGAATGGTGAAGATGTGTGGATGGGCGGAGGTGAGGAAAGTTGACAGAAATTGAACCTAATGATTGTATTACTCGTTGGATCGTAAAGTTATTGGATACGTAATAGGGTTAGCGCTTATTACGTGTCCCATAACTTTGCGATCCGACGAGTAGTAGGGGCGGGGCGGACAGGAGTTGCGGTGTTTATGAGGGTGGACCGGTATATTCTTCTGGGGGCGTTTAAAGTGTTTCCTTTGGGTAGGGAGGGGTTCTCTAGGTTCACCTAGAAATTCTTTTCGTTTCCTTTGAACCTTTCTTGGTACCTTTTCTATGTAGGGTATTTTTGTATAATTACCATTTTGTACTGTTCTGTACATAGTACTTCAGTTGGCCGTTTTGGTGATCATGACACATGCACCACTTGTACGAGGTATCTGAAATGCACTGTTGTATCTCATTCTAGTAGGGGTTTATGATTTAGGTATAATCCACCAAACGCACTCGCGAAACCAAAAATGTAGTTCAAAATCTAAACCATCTATAGCATCAACCACCAGGCCTAGAATAGTCCAACGGCACAACCCTCTTCCATACCTCTCTAATAACTCTCTTCTGCGCCTCGCTGCCACTTTCCGTATCCGTATCCCCCGCGGCTCGAATACCCAGATACCGCCTTCCGCCCAACCTCACCTCACCAACCTCATCCCCACCCTCTGCAGACGGAGCTCCATTCGTCACCAACCCCCCTGCCTCGCGCAGTATACATATCCCTGCGGCAACATCCCACTCCCAGCACCCGCCCTCCCACCAAATATCAAACGCGCCAGTCGCCGTATACGCCAGGTCCAGCGCGGCACTTCCCAGGCTGCGAACACCATGCACCATCCCACCTTTCCCGCCTCGTCCGCCAATTTGTGCAGCCATGTTAAGGAAGCTCTCACTCTTGCGGTACAAATTCCCCTCTGGCACGTCGCGACGGTCCTTGCCCCATTCGCACGAGAATATGCAGCCGGCGGGCGCATTATCTGGTAGTGGCGGCGGCGGACGTAGAAACGGGAGTGCCGTCGTCTCATTGAACCATGCCCCGCCACCACGACGCGCAGAGAATAGTGAGTTCATGAATGGCGCGTTGATGACGCCTACTACTGGCTCGCCGTTGACTAGTAGTGCGATTGAGATGCATACCATCGGAAACAGGTGGATGTAGTTTACGGTCCCGTCGAGAGGGTCGATGCACCATGTTGGCGGAGATGTGGGTGTGATGAGGTATTCGCGGGATGAGCCGGCGGAGTAGGTTTCTTCGCCGATGAAGTTGTGGGTTGGGTATGCGGATTCGATGGCAGATTTGATGAATTGTTCTACTTCTGCGGCGGGTGTTAGTGATGTGGGGGATGGTTAGGGGGAAGGAGGACGAACGCTCGTCTGTTTCGGTTACTAGGTCGACTGCGTTGAGTTTCATCATGGACATGGGGACTAGTCCCGAATGCTCAGAACGCCGTTTCGTGGCGGCGTCGACCAGAAGCTGGCCGGCGCGCTTGGAAAGGTCAATGGCGAAGGCATAGAGCTCGTCGAGGTTAAGATCGTGATCAGGCATGACGTTGAGTAATGATAATGAGGGGAAGTTACGGCACCTCCGGCGATATAGATTACATGTACTAAGTATACTTTGAGGTGCGGCTAGAAGCGGCGCTGGTAAGAGCCGCTATCTTATCTATCCATCCATCTAATCTATAGTAACTAGCAATCTATCGCTTATTATCATCAAAATCTACAGAGCCGCGTTGACTACAGTGCACACTCTATCGGGGGAAGATTTTCCGCCAATGGCATTAATATTCTCCTGCTCTCAGATAATTTTGCCTCGGTGTGCTCGGCCAATTCACGTCATCCCACCAACCTATCGTCCGCTCTCAGGGCCATATTTCCCCGCATCGCCATCCCGGTGAACAACCTCAGCCACCAGGTCGTAACACGTTCTGTACACGCAAGGGTGAAGAGTTCCCCCGTGAACAATGTAATTTTTCCATCCCCCCGCAGTGCGTGCCTGTCAGATCTGCATTGCTATATATTTTATCCCACTGCTTCTGCTGCTGCTTATTCCTTCGACAAAACGCCAGTCGCAAGTAAATCAAACCGCCCAATTCATTCTCCAGCCAACCAACACAATTCCAGGCTCACATCTTCTTCCACGCCTGCTCGGTTCCCCCTCGATCAGCAGATCTCTATTTCGCCGCCATTACGTTACGACAAACACCATGGCCACAATCAAGCCTCAAGCCAATCCCCTCCACGTCATCGTTGTTGGTGCTGGTCTCGGAGGTCTTGCTGCCGCCATTGCAACTCGTCTCTCTGGGCACAATGTTACCATCTGCGAGCAAGCCCCCGCACTCGGCGAGGTAAACTCACCCCTTCATCTCCGCATTGGTAGCTACTCACAGAGTGAAGGTTGGAGCCGGAATCCAGATCCCACCCAACTCTGCGCGCATCCTCCAGCGCTTCGGCGTCCTCGACGAGATTAAGAAGCTCTCGGTGCTACCACATGCGTTCGTGATGCGCTCCTACAAGGGCCCGGAGTTGAACCGGCAACCAATGTTGCCGTACTGTGAGGAGACATACGGTGCGCCGTATCTCCACATCCACCGTGCAGACTTCCACAGCGTTCTTATAAAGCGTGCCGAAGCGCTCGGGATTAACAGTATGCTCTCCATCGCAATCCCCATACGCTTTCCTTACTAATGCGGAATAGTCCGCCTCAACGCCTTCGTTAATGCTATCGACTTTTCCGCTCCCAGCGTCACCCTCGCTACTGACCAGACCATTTCCTGCGACCTTGTCGTCGCTGCCGACGGGCTGAAGTCGCGGTGCCGGGAACTATATCTCGGTCACACCGATCCCCCACATAACACCGGTGACCTTGCGTACCGCATCCTCGTCAAGGCGAGTGATATGCGGAAGGACCCGGATCTTGCACAGTTGACGGAGGTGCCGGTGATCAACTACTGGATGGGCCCGGGGGCACACGCTGTGTGCTACCTCCTTAAAGGCGGTGAGCTGTACAACATTGTGCTGATCTGCCCCGACAACCTCCCTCCGGGAGTGGCGCAGCAGGACGCAGACCTTGAGGAGCTGCGCACTATCTTTGCGACCTGGGATATAAGACTGCAGAAGCTGTTGGAGCTTGTGCAGAAGACATTTAAATGGAAGCTCCAGGTTTGTTCTCCTCCTCCACTCTCCCATAACCTCGCTGACCCCTAATAGAACTCAGAGGAAATGAACTCCTGGGTACATCCCGAGGGTAAATTCGTTCTCCTCGGTGATGCCTGCCACGCTACACTCCCATACCTTGCACAGGGAGCTGCACAAGCTGTCGAAGACGGTGGAGTCCTCGGTGGGCTCCTCTCCAACGTCTCCGCAGACGACAAAAATCACCTCCGCCCACTCCTTGACAGCTACGAGCGGCTGCGGAAGGCGCGGACAACAGCGGTGGTCAAAGGCAGCACCGCACTGCAGAACGTATTCCACATGAAAGACGGCCCCGGGCAGCAAAGGCGTGACCGGACCTTACTGGAAGATAAGCCGACTGAGGGATTCCCCAACCGTTGGAGAGACCCGGTTTTCCAGAAGTTCCTATTTGCGTATGATGCGTTTGGTGAGGCAGAGAAGGCGTGGACGGAGCTAGAGGAGGAGTACAAGAAAGGTGAGTAGTCTGCGCACGGAAAAGTTAGAGGGGGGGTTGTGTTGACGCGTGCCTAGATAGCAGTGTGAACTCGAGGTTGTAGACGGGTTGATTTAGAGAGATGAAAATGGGTGCTTTGTATATATTGCGATGTTGGAGTTTGGGTTCTGTGTTTTATCTTTGCTTATTAGATACGTGTATCTTGATCTTTCATTCAAGCAGTTAGTCAAGTGCTGCAATATCGGTCCATACCTGTTGGTAGCTTTCGTAATTGAGGAGCTATAACTAGAACAGAGCCAATACATGTTGACTAGGAGTTTGGCCCGGTGGCTTCCCTAGTGTTCGGTGCTGGCGGGCTCGGGCATGAGGCCGGTGGCTTACGGCCCCCATTGGCCTCGCCTGCCCCCATCGGCCTCGCCTGCCCCCATGGCGAGGAGGAGGGCTCGGCACTGATACTCGGCATTGGGCTCCGGCTTTGGCACTCGGCATTGAGTTTTCCTTCTCTCTCTTTCGTATATAAGTTCATAGTATTTCTTCTCTTTGTATCGACAGACAATTGAGCTTCTTCATCCTTTCTCTTTTGCTTTCAACAATACATTGGCAGTTCAGTCAAGTAACGAAATATGATGATCGATGCAACCAGTATGAACCCGCGGTAGCTGTGCGGAAATGCCTAGTCTTTTTATCATCGCCTGCATCAGATCTTCAGTGGCTAATTAGGATGTTCCCATTTGGGAATGGATGGAAATCGACACAACTGAGCGCCGTAATGGGAGGAGGGGTGGCGATAGTAGTAAGTGTATTAGTAAACATAAAGCTAAGACTCTAAATGTATATTGCAATCAAAACTGCCATTCACACTGTATCACTCAAGGTAACGTATAACCGTATATTTGTGATACAAATGACAGAGCAAGAGAACCCCGAGGACTGTGTTTGAGGGGTAGGGAGACAGCAAGTCACAAGCGCAAGTGCACGTTCGCAACACGAGAAGAAAGGCTAGTTCGACCCGCATGCGGATCGTCACCGCTTTGCTCAAGTTGATATTAGAGCTTAAAGAACATCTGCTCCCACTGGAAATACATAACAGCAAAGTCCCACCCAAATTACAAGCAAAAGTTGCCCCAAATTACCTATTCTTGATATCACTCGTTTCAAACCTTCCTATCAAACACAGCATTCCGCCACCCCCCTTCAGCCGCCACATCCACAATATCCCCCACAGTCTCTCCATGTTCCTCCCACACCTTAACAATACTTCCTGGAGCATATCTTCCTTCAAACGGCATCCCTTCTTCCTTACTACTACTGACCCCCACCCCCACATCAACATCCTCACTCTGCCTCGTCCCGATGCGCGCACAAACAGCCCTAACAAACCTCCACAAACTATCCGGTCTCGCAACCCTAGTGGCACGCAGCCTCTCTCGTGCAAACACCATCTCGCGGTTCACGAAATGGCACAGCTCCGCGATCTGCGTCTCTACTTGCTTTCGGATGATGCGTTTCAGGATCGGCTTCAATATCGGCTTGAATGGCCATGCCAGCCAGCGGAATCGTGAGCGCTTGATAGTGTAGTCTAGCTTGTGAATAACCACGTGTGCGGCCCGGAGCGCAATCAGGTTCTCGATACGCTCCTTGCCGAACTCGAGGTCGAGGGCGATGTCGACGCCCTGCTGGTCGAGCATGACGGAGACGATGCCTTCGTCCCAGAATCGCCATACGCCTGTGTGTGCCTTGAGCCAGTACCCCACCTCGTCGGCGCGAACCGTAAGCCCAGCCAGTTTTATGGTAGCGAGAGATGTAGCGGAGGAGGCGTAGCGGTGCAGCCCCTTGCGGATTTCAAAGTCGTTTTGGGTCTCCAGACGGAGTTTGTGCGGGAAGAAGGAGGAGGCGTTAACGGTGTCCCCTGGTTCAAGAATGAGATTTTCCACGAGTAGGTCGATTTCAGGTGTGGAGACAGTAAGCCGGATCAAGGGGATGTATTGAATCATCTGCAAAGCGAGGGGGAAGAGAACGTGGGTAAAGTCTGAAAGGAGCGCGGGGTTGACAGTGTAAGGTGTCGGCCAGATGTTACGGAAGATGGCTTTTGAGGTGACAATGAGGGCGGCAATGTCGGTGTCATTTAGGACGGAGGTGAGAGTGGTTTCGACCTGAGTTAGGAGGAGGTCAAGATCTTCGGCGGCGGTGGAATCTGCCCCGATTCCACGAACGAGCGCACGGATGTGATTTAGCTTCTTTTCAATGTTGCCTGGCTCACTGAAAGAAGGATCGGTGAGGACGTCTTGGATTGTTCCGCCGATCTCGTCCATCAGAGCTTCGAATTCTTGGTCGTTGTTGAGATGCTGGAGGAGACGATACCATTGCTCTTGGAGCGCGTCCCACTCTGATGCGTCGCCAAACGAGGTGATGAGACGCCAGAATTTCTTGACTGCAATGTCGAGCTCGCTGTTGGTCTTGAACCCGTCTGCAGCTGTTGACGCAGCCGTAGAGACAGAGCGGGAGTAAATGAGCGCATAACGCTTCAGCAGGATCGAAATGATGTTGACCGACTGCGTATAATCCGCCCTCCCCCGCAATCTCAAAACCACCATCTTCATACGCTCCAACAACGCATTGCCTCTCCCCTCATCCTGTAGTTCCCTCTGTGCACTTCCAATTGCCGCCTCCGCGGTTTCTTGAACCCCCTCTGCTAGCACCTCCCCAACCTCTCTTGCTGGCAGCTTCACGGAGTCCCCATTTTGTGTCTCATAACCCATAGGCTCTTTAACATCCGCCGGCGTAACATCATTGATACTTTCCAGCTCCGCATCCGCAGGCTTCACCGTCTCAGCAACCGTCTGCGCAACTTCTCCGCCCGCCATAGCCGTGTCCGCCAATACCTGGCGTCCAATAACCGTGACATCCGCCATCAACTTCCGAAAATCGGCATTCGTCATGAGTAGATCTGCAACGGTATGCAACGCATCATACCCAGTCATCATATCCGCGGCAGTCCCGCCCGCTCCATCGACAATGTTTGACGCCGCCTCAACAAGCTCCCCTCCATCAAACCCCATACGTGCCCGTTTCGTGAACCATAAGAAGTCCTGTAACTGGTCCTCGCCATTCTTCTTCTCCAGAACTGAAGTCAGGATCGTAATCCACCTCCGCATATCACGTACCAGCTTCCTTCCTGCCGGGGTGAGCTGGGTGTTCGATGGGTTCAAAACATCAGTGTGGAGAAGTGAGCGAAGGTGGGCGCAGCTTTGTACGGTAGACGGGAGATATCCCTTTGAGAGAGCGCGCAGCAGCAGATACGTATGAAGCTTTTCGTAGATACGAATTTGCAGTTGTGTTTCGGCATTGGATTCGGGGCTGAGGAGAGGGGTGGTTTCGAGTTCGGCTGTGTCGCAGTTCTTGGAGCGTCCAAACCCGAGCCAGGAGAACATATTAGCTATGGTGATGGTGATGACGGTTTAGTAGAGGGAAGGACGGCATAATGGATGACTTCTTATAAGGTTATGTGTTGTGGTTGAATTGGAGTTTGCAGGTTTCTGTAAGTTCTGACGTCACCGACGGTCAGTGGCGGCAGCAGCTCGCACACAGCGAAACAGGGCACTAATGCTGGGTTCAAGCTATCTAAGGAATTGCGCCTGGGTGTCGGCACTCGCTAGATGTTTGGAGGTCGCAAGTGGCGGTTAGTCCAACATATCATGTGACAACGCGGCGGTACAGGAACGCGTCCTTACTCGGCCGACACCACTTCCATCCCGCTTGGCCTATCGCGCTAAAACAAGTGTGCAGACCGCCTCCTCAGCATCCTAGTTTCAATCGCGTGTTCGTATACGCGTCACCATTGTCGTTTCTTGCGCCAATTTACTTTACGATTTGTTCAGCCTAGTGTCTATAATAGGACGAACACTTAGAGGCAGGCTATTATGAACTGATGTATCCTCAAGGGATAATTATCAATAGCTAAAATATTCGGACATCCTTGGTGTAAGGATTTGCTGCTGCTAAAGTTCTATGATGGACTCTGCTCTGATCATGTATTCCAAAGACGTTGCTTCGCTCGTCGCTATCAGCGTGCCGTCCCACTGTCGAAAACTTGACAATCTCGTTCCAGAGGGAAGCAAGGCGGCGGACCATTTGCATGCTTTTTCCTTCGTCTTGTTTGATCGCTCACAGGCAAGGCGAGGTTTTGCCCTGACCAGATCAAGCACTACCATTGGGTGAATTGTACCAGTAGGTTTGCTCTGCTTCAGTGATGTACCAAAGTAGTATCTGCAGCGTCAGCACTGGTTACACCGAATCCTCATGCACCATTTACCGCTGGGCTAAATACGCACGCAGCGCAGGTTGAGCCAATTTTAACACGATACAAGGAGCTCTCCTTCCTCGTATCTCTCCCATCACCGCAAACATCTTCACACACGATGGAAGTCGCCGGTCTCGCCTTCGGTGCCATAGGCCTGGCTGGCCAACTCCTCATGGCGTCGCAAGCAGGCTACGATATCCTTTCAAACGCTGGAAACGTGGGATCCGACGTCGATAAATTCGCTTGGCGCCTCCAGCTCGAGAAGGTACACCTAGACCGATGGGCGAACGAGACGAAACTTGGGGATCCCGAGTACCGACAGATGCATGTGGATAACCTGGGGGAGGAGACATTGAATCACATTGTCGGCAGGTTCTCCGTGCATGTTTTTCTGTGGTGATAGCACTAATATATAGAGCAGCTACGTTAGCACGGTTAACGATGGTTTTGCTGGATGTCGAGAAGCTGCGCAACTGCTATGGAATTAGTACAGCTCCAAAGAAGCGTCGGTTACTTACGAGGCTGCCTTGGCGCCGTAAGAGCAACCAGGCAGCTCCAATACCGCTTGTTCCTGTTGGCAGAGCGCCGAGCACTGCAGTAGACGATCCGGGACTTCAGCAACTTCAGGAGAATCTTAGAGTTCTTGAGTCCTCGCCATTCCTCCAACAAGACCTCAAGAAGATCTCCGATGTAGCCCTAGAAATGGGGCGTCTCGAGGCGACAGCAGCAGCAGTCAAACATGCAACACCAGGTTTAACACGGGTCAAATGGGCAATAATTGACCGGGCTAAAAGCGAGAAGCTTCTGGAGGACGTGAAAGAGTATAACGAAGCGTTGCACAAGCTCCTTCCTATCGGGCCTGGAGCAGCTCCATTGAAGAGGAAAGAGCCATTGCGGTGCTTTTCTGTGCCGTATGAGAGAAATATTGATTTTGTGGGCAGGGAGGAGGAGTTGAAGAATCTTGATGCATTATTGAAGCGGGAAAATGGTTTCCCAAATCGTGTGGGTGTTTACGGGATGGGGGGCGTAGGGTAAAATGCACATTCCATCTTGGTCACGAGCTCTCACACCATATAGGAAAACTCAGCTGGTAGCAGAATATGCACATCGCTACCGGAACACTTTCTCCTCAGTCTTCTGGGTCCGAGCAGCACGTCCCGCAACATTAAGATCAAGCTATGCCAATATTGCGAAGTGTGCGGGCTTAGTGACTAAAATCGACGGGGACCAGGACGAGGACAACGCAATCAAAGAAGCAAAGAGATGGCTAGAATGCAATGATTCCGGCAACTGGCTTCTCATCTTCGATAATGGCGATGATGCAATTGACGGGCCCGGAACACTAGATTCCCATGGCCGCAGCTTGATAAAACAGATCCATCTCATCATGCCAATCCGCGGCAACTCAATCCTGACGACTCGCGACAAACGAAGCGTTGGCACTTCAATTGCACGATATCCTTTCGAGGTAACAACAATGCCCGAAACTGAGGCTCTGGAGCTGTTCCTGAACCGTGCCATGGGACCCGACCACTTTGAAGCACCTTCTGAGACGCAAGCAGCATTAGAACTAGTTAAAATGCTGGGGCTATTGCCACTAGCAATAGATCAAGCTGCGGGATACATCCGTACCCTGCAGATGCCAATCCAAGAATACATTAGGAAGATGGAGGAGCCTGCTGGACTGTTATCGTCGGCAGACATGAATGACCATGAGCTCTTAAACCATCCTACCTCTGTAATGCGGACATGGGAGGTGTCACTGGAATATGTTGATAAAAACATACCGTTAGCAGGAAAGCTGCTGCGGTTGATGGGGTTCCTCGATAATGAATGTATTTTCGAAGACGTTCTCGATGTCGGCTTCTACGCTTCCAATACTGGTGTTGCTCCACCACCACTGTTAGAGTCGCTTCTTGGGGACGACCCTAGTCATGAGTACTACATCAAAGCCTTAGAATCCCTCCACGATCTCTCGCTCATCCGCCGTGGTAAGCACAAAGGCGATGCAACAATCTGGATGCATCGTCTCGTTCACCTCTGGCTCAAAGAACGCATGCCTGTCGCCGAGAAACCCGTTTGGCTTGTCGGTGCCGTCGAACTCCTTGGCCACTCTGCAAATGCCTCCTTCTTTCCAACGAGCAATTCTGAATACACCTACCAGCTCTTCTTGAAGAACTTAAACCTATTCACTGGAGAGGATTCCGTCATTACCCACCGCACCATCACCGTTCTTTTAGCTGCAGAAAAATTGGTGCCATTCGATTTGGGTTCAATCCATGATCTTCTTAAGAAGATAGACTTCTTTATCTCAAAGGCGGACAATAAGCATCGGATTGCAGGGTTGGCTGCATTGGTGATTCTAAAAATCTATTCTATCGATATGTTATACGCACGGTGTTATGAGCGACACCTAGACTTTTGGGCGACGGTCATTCCAGTCCTTGAGAAAGCAGCGTATGCAATTGAGTGGGTCCCACTGGGCGGTAATACTGGTATCTCATCGGAATTTTTTAAAGACTTCACCGATATCTTCCTAGACACCGACCACCAGGACTTATCCGGCAGAATATGGTGGCACTACGTCAATGTCATCCGAAAGCCAGCTTCGTATATCTGTAAAGATTACTCCTACCTCTCCGCAAGCTTTTATACTGCATACGGTAATACCCTCGTAAACCTCGACGAACACCGGAAAGCAGCATACTGTTTCCATTCCGCAATCCTGATCTATCTGGATGCAGGAAGGGAGCCCACCTACGACCTGATAATCGACTGTCTTGACAATCTCCTCGACTGCCTCGAAGAGCTAGACGACTACATCCGCTTCGAGCGTGTCCTCGTGAACGACTTTTTGCTCACGCGGATGGATCCCAACGATTTCACGGAAGGCGGGTTGATAAACAAATACATGTCACGCTTAGAGGGAGTAATGAAGAAATCAAACCGGGAGCCACAGTTTGCTGTCCTCCTCGCACGCTTTTGCGGGAACCCCACGAGGTACCCAGAGGCTGGGATGGAACACCATCTAGCCGGGAAGCGCCGCCGGCGGCGTATCCAACTGTTTTCCCTGCTCGCCCAGCAACAACGCTACGACTTCGCGGTAAGACTGCTCGCAAACAACATAGAAAAATGTGACTGGAGTGGCTGCGATAATTGTGTTGTGTTCCAGATGGACCCCTGGAGAGAACTGATTTACACCCTCTGCACCTGCCTCGAAGAGTCTGGGCTCGGAGACAAAGATGAAATCCTCGCCTGTCGCAACGAGCTAAAGAGTCGGTTGGATGGGCGGAGTAAACGAGTTAATCGGATATCGCTAGGTACCGATGGGTATCTCTATCATGACGAGGCGACGGATGAGGATTACCGTTTTAAGTGGGAGGGGGATGAAGGATCGCAATTACGAGGGGAAATACTGGGTAAGTTGGGGACTTCGTTGGCGGCGCTGAGAGCGGAGAAGTCGCGGCGGAAGTTACGCGTTGAGATACAAGAACTCGGGAATACTCTTTTTAGGAAGGTCGATGAGCCCTGGGAGATGGATGTGCCGTTGGCAAGGGATGCGGTGTTTTGGAGCCAGATTGAACGGGAGCTTTGGGAAGAAAATATGCCGGATCTACCGACTGTGGATGTGGCTGCGATCGAGAAAGAGCTGGTTGATATCTCGAAGCAACTCACTGAAGATTTAGATAAGGAGGAGTTCCTACGTCAAAACACCAGGTGATATGGGGTTAGGGCCGGAATGTTAGCGTCACGTCAATACAAGATCGGCAAATGTCGATACTTTGGATGAAAACATACGGACAGGTGATCGAAATCGTCTCATATATTTGTACCCAGCCAAGTCCTAGTGGTTGCCACTTGTACTTCGAGCTTGCGTGCAAGTCACAAGTGGCGATACAATGGTAGCAAGTCACAATAACAAAATAGGTACGTAAGACGTTAGTCTATTATTTACTCCCACCTAAGAGATCCCCGGAAATTTTTAAACGATGGCTGCATTTGTGCTTAGCCCTCACCACAGACATTGATTGGTCAAACGTGTACGAGTAACGGTGAAGTCTGCACATAATCAGGAGAACCACAAATGCAGCGTCAAGGAAGATGGATGTTGTGAAGATATATAATCAATCCAGCCCACTATGAGGGCATGGAGAAACGTGTCCAAGATATTTCAAACCAGAGAATAAAAACACAAATGCTGAGGGAGAGTTAAACCACCAAACAATCTCATGGTTATAGCTTCTCTCCACCGTTATGCATGCATCAACGGTTGAGCTTCGATGTTAGTTATCACCCTACTGCTTATCCTTCTTCTTCTTTCCGGTGGGTGCAGCCTCCTTCTTCTGCTTCACCAATACCGCACCCCAGTTGCCTCGGTTTGTTGCGAAGTAATTCGTCCACTCGATTGTATCTAATACTGGCAATTCCAGTTCGTCGTCCGCCTTCAATGGCGTGTCAGCTCATAGCCTTCGACATATACGCCAGTCAATCTAACCTTCTTGCGATAGAGTTTGTGGATAGCCTTCAGTCCATCCTCGACTGTGACACCAGTCCGATTTCTTGCCGTTACCTGGATTCCGGTCTCGAACCAAATCTGGACAGCCTTGAGACGGGGGTTGGTGAGTGGTACACTTATATCGAAGTCCTCTATCGTTTTGAGAGGAGTGTTCATTTTCCTAGACAGGCAAACAGAGGAGCATTAGTCTTAGTCCGTGCCGAGTGACATACCATAACATCGCCAACTCACCAATTCAGTCTCGGTATTACCGCAGCCATCATTACTGGTGTCTCCTCGGCCGCTGTTTTGAGTCTTAGCATTCGCTCATCCAGAAGGCAGTATAATATCATACCCAATTCCTCAGGTTTGAATACTGGAACTTCTGCGGCGGAGCTTTCGCGGCGGAGCTTCTTTCCCGCCTCCTTGCCTTCAGTGGCAGCTGGTGGAGGTGCAGCAGCGTCTGGCGGAGGTTCGGTAGCAACTGCGGTTGAGCTGGCTTTTGCGTTCTTCTTGGCCATGATGATTGATTCGCGAATATGGAACTTTCGGAGTCGGAGAAACAAATAATGCGATTGTTGGTGTGATCTTCGGTACGTACTTACACTACTCTGAGGCAAAAGTGAAGTGAAGAAGGAGAAGAGATGTGGACGATGTATGGTATAAAAGGGAGTCCAGAATCCTCACCTCCTCACGAGGGTGGTGTGCCGCCCTTCGCCGAGCTCCCCTTGGGGGAGATTGGCTGATGGTGGTCAATTGCCCACGGCCGTGCACTCCCACACATCCCTTTTCGTGTGACAAAATGCGGGGTAGAAACCTGGTTGCTTCTAAAACCTGTTCGGTACCCCACTCACGCCAATTCCTGTATCTTGGCAGAATTCGGGGCATTACCGTCTAAAAGGAGTAACAACCGCTACGGCTTGGCTGCATGGCGTGCAGATCTCCCTCTCTCAATGCTCTAGAGCTAATAATATAGCCTGTGGTAGCTATAGCTTAAGCAAAGCTATACCGATACTCACGGATGAGTTCAATCAATAATACTTGGGATATTGCGGCGGCACGGTAAAACTGGTCTCCAGAGAACAGGATTGTTGCATCAAGCCATGCATGGGTGGGGTGCTTTGTGAGCTTCCCCGCGTGACAGCTCGTACCACAGCTGTTAACCATCGGTAAAAGCTGCAAGCCCTTCATCTCTCGATCGCGACGAAGGACCGAACGTTCATCGACAGGGCTGGTTGAGCTCTATTTCCTGTTGCGTGAATTGCAGCAGCCGAGAACCCTGCAATTAGTGTTGCATCGGTCGGCCTTCATCCGTTGCGGGGGAAGTTTTTCGCGAGTGCAACGAATTAAATTGACGCACACTCACACCACCAAGCCCGCCCTGACGTTGCTGTTGCGTGTGATCACGAAAGTCCGAGGAGAATAGTGGTGGGCGACAAAATGTCATAATTGTTTCGTTGTTGCGAAATTGGAGCACCCACAATGTGTATAAAAATGGTGCGGATGTACCATAATTTCGGCCCCTTTTCGTTCTTTCTTTGTGTTCCGCTCGAGTCCTTTTCTTCCTATTATGTTCGATGCTAGGCTTTGAAGTGATTGAAAGAACATCAACGTCATGTGAGACCGCCTTGGGGTCGACCGACAGCCATGAGGACGTCAGCTGCACTCGGCAACTATAATGGATCAAAACGGATGGCGTATGTTTCGTGATCAGGACTGCAGAAATCCAGGGGCAAATTGAAGCGGGAATCCAGGGTTACTCACCCATTAACCAGTTAGCTAGATGTCGCATTAAATTGAATTGAGATGAGCTGGATTGGAACGCCGCGAAATCAGGGCCGGAAGTTTAACAAAACCGTAATGCTTTTTGTATTTATTTTGACGTTTGATGTTTGCAATGGAGAACGGGGGGTGAAGGTGTCTGCTAATTGTACAGCAGCCTCACTGGACTGGGAACAGGTGGACAGGAAGGACCTCAACGTCATTAACCATACAAAGATAGCTTGTTTTCCTCGACGGGTCGAGCGAAGCCGGTTGGAATGGATTCCCATCAAAGTCCGGAGTAATGGAATACATCGTGACAACCCCGGTGCCATATCGAACGAACCATTTTCCATATCGGACTCTTTCCGATTTCGCCATACTTCCCGGATTATCGGTCACGGGCTGACTTCATGATGCGCACGATATCTGTACGATCCTTCAGGACAATGACATCCATAAACCTACTCGAACCTCATCCGAATCCAATGGCTTCAAAACGTGTTTATGATATGAAAGACGGTGGTGACGCTCTCAAACGTTGGTTACTGCTCCAATTGACAGGCTCGGTTGCTAATTAACCTTATAGGATGCAATCTAATGTAGGGTACCCTCGCCCCGAACGAACCTGCCGTATGTCGAACAAGTGAACTTGCCCTCGATTCGACAAAAAGACTTCCCTCACCCATCCGTCGTACCGATTGAGTCGACGATAGCATCTTTAGTTTCTTCAGTGCGACATCGTAAGTCTCTGGCAAGACAGTCTGCCTTAACACTTGTGTACAACGAAAGGAACCCCCACACAACCCTCGAACGGCCAACTGAACAGTCCAATCGATTAAACGTTTTTGCAATCCTTCGTTCCTCAGCAATCCCGCAGCCAACCGTAGAAAGCATTTTTAGGTATCCAACTTCAATCGCTAAACTCCGTAGGATCCCGGTGTTTTACAGCTACCTCCAAAATGGACAGCGCAATCGAATGCCTGTAGGATAGGAAAAACGACATGGAGACGCAGTTGTATATATTTTTCGTATCGTTTATGGATGGAGACAGTGGCGTGTACAGGTGTTCTGGAGCTGGAAAACTCTTAGGATCATATCTGGTGGAGGGTCCTTTGTGGTGGAATGACCGTGTCGATATGAAGGTGAGTTGTTCCAACAACAATCGGCATTCGAAAGCGAGCTAATTCAAGTTGGGTTCAGCAGAATATCTTTCCCAAGCTGGATGTCTTTGAGGGCAGAGGGATTAACAGATTGCTGAAACAGCGGCAGTTGTTAACGCTTATCGGGATTGCTCGAGCAATTATCACGGATGAAAAGAAAGTTGCATGGACGAAGAAAGGTTGGTGGTTGGCTTCTTGCGTCCAAGACAAAGCTAACGAAGTGGGGAAGGGGTCTCGTGTTACCCCATAGGCAATCACTCACATCCGTTCAGCGTTCGACGTTCGACGTTCAATTTAAAAACTCGGAGATGATTTTAAGCGATGTGAGATTTCTACGTTGTGTGCCATTCATGAGATATTAATTAATGTATTGAAGAACGATGGATTTGGGATCGGTTCGTTCACGATACCGCCACCATAGTGCACGCCTAACTGCGAAACGAGACGATAGAATTTCTACGTTTTAGCAGGGGAAGGAATAGACGACGAGATTTTGGGATAGTTTTTCAGTGGGGTCGGATAGTCGAGGGGCTTTTAAGAAAGTAGGAAGATGTTGGGTTATGTCACGCGAGCCGATGAATGGACGAACGTTGGGCTTCCAAAAACAAAGGCCGGGACGGTATTGGTTTTGTGGTTTAGGAGAATGGAAGTCATCTCATATTTGCTTTGCTGCGTTTGTGTGGTGATTGGGGTTTCTTTTGTCGTTATTTTCTATTATGTCAGGTATGGAATTTATGGTTGTACTGATGGTTTTGATATACGAATTCTGATTTTAACGTCAACATTGCTTCAAATTTAATGAGATCAGTCAGGAGAATAAAAGTAGATCGAAACGTTGACGAAAGCTCCATCCGATCTAACAACGACGTGACGTCCTGTGGCACCGTAGACTTAATACCCATTTTTCATTATTTTCTAGTACATTTGTGGGATACTTTTGTATATTGCATTTCTTCCTTAATGGTAGGATAATTGAACCCATTTGTGTTGGTGTTCAGCTTGCATGCGATATCAGAGAGAGAAAGCTCATAGTACTCGTATGATTGGTCCCGGGAGTCTTAGGCGTCAATAATGCTCCTAGAGTGCGAGTGCTAAACTGTGTATGTAAGGTTTCCCGACCTCAACCTTCTGATTAAAAGTGAGACCTATCAATTCTTAACTTGAACACTTTTAAACTAAGGTATGGTAGTTTGTTTCTTACACGCATTTGTTGATAAGCTAGGTTAGCCAACCAGTACGCACACACGTTAGTGAGACCAATCAGATATATTCCCGGCGATAAACCACAATATATCTGCCCCAGATGTGTATGTAGGAATAAAAGATGCCCTAGAGTATCCACGTCCAGTTCGTGCTCGAGCGGTGGTGTGTGAAATATGGTGTACCTGTGAGAAGGCGACTTTCAAACCCAAATTGCAACCGGGCTTGGGTAGATATCTCGAGTATTTATGAGCGTGTACTGTAGTCTCAAATCCCTATTGGCATTCCTATAGTAGTCGAAGACTCCTGCAGAGTTATATGTCCTAGTATCGAACTTCTTTCGAGTGCGATATCGTGAATCTATTGTATTGGCTAAATAAGTCACCTGACCCACAATGTAACCTGCCAAGACTGGCCAAAAATTTCGCCGACCTCCAGAAATCCTTTAAAAGGCCAGCTTTCCCCCCACCCTTCTTTCTTCTCTATGCGATTTTACTTCATAGGATCATTTCTATAGTAAATCGTCTCATCTGAACTCCTTACAAGAGCCACAGATTAATCTCCAACCTGGATGATGATCCATATCCTCGTCACCTCAGAGTGAAGCCTTTTTTGCCTATCCTTCGGGGTGGGTGGTGATGATCTCGACCTAAGTTCCAATGTCGGCTCTACCGGCAGGAGTGAGGGTGGGTGGCGATGGAGGTCTGACAGGTTCTCGTACTTTTCGTTTATTACCAGGCTGTATGCGTGGTGTAGAAGAAGGGCTGCAGTTAATTCGAGATTTACTCCTCTCAAGCAGATGTGATGATAGGTGATAATGTTTCAAATGCTGTTTCAACCGTACCACGCCGCAGATACGTTCCCAAAATCAGCAAAGGGTTTCGCGAACCCACCTGTGAGCGAAGCGAAATGTCTGCGCACGACAACGCAATCTTTATCTAATCTCAGTTGTACGAACAATACCAAACTGTATACTTTATAGATTATCATACATCAGCTAGCTCGTTCCTAACCAGCAGTGATAGCAAGCGCAGTGGGCATTAGAGCATCTGTAATCTCACGAGACATTGTCTTTTTTACTGCACTAGTTTTTGGTCCGATCCATAGTCCCTTGGCACTGTTTTCCGACCCTCATCGTTTTCACCAAGGCGTATAATTTGAAACATGAAGTGTTCCGCTCGGTGAGTACTTAGTTATTGCGCATGTGTTTTGTCCAGCCTAAGACCGCCAAGCTGTGGCTTAGTGGGGCGGGAGGCAACAATCAATATGTGCAGCCACCGACAATCTTTCGAGCCACCGTCATTTTAGCGGTGAGCTGCGCGGATGGCGAGATAACTGTACCTTCTCGCTACCGCATCCCATACGAGGAAGTAGGGAGCCCCACCCGCGGATAGGACGCCCTGTCGTGGATGGGGTGGTTTCCACAGATGCAATCACCCTTCCGAGTGACTCTTGGTTGGAAATCTGCTCGGCCCCGCGCCCAGTACCAGTGCAATGCTACTGCAACGCTAGTTAATGCTACTACGATGCTGGTGTAGATGACCAATTGTTCAGATGGCCATACGTCCCTGCGTAGATTAGGAAGCCTTCAATAGGTGCGCGCAGACTATCGTAGGGTCGCTGTTTCGCTAAGGTGACCATGCGCAGCTTTATCTATCTCATCTAGAGAACTTCGCATGAGGTACCCCAGGCGCGGATCTCACCAAATAGCACCCCATCCGCAGATGGGGTACCATCGGGCGCCATATACACAGAACTCTGTAGATGGGACGATACCTCGTATATGGTGCAATACAGCTGACAGCCGTACCCGAAGCCTAATGACTAGTAACATTAGGACCTCATCAATCGGTACAGTTCATCTGACTGCCCTCCAGAGTAGAGTACGTGCGTACCCGAAGCTTGATGATTGGCGACATTTGAACCTTATCTGTCGGTATAAGTATTGAAAAAATACATGAACATCAACAATCACTTGTTTTCTAACATCTGTTCAATGCTTCTGATTGTCTGACTCACTGAGACTCGCCAACCTTACAATATCGTCATGATGGCGGATCCAATGTGCAGGAAGCAAAACTTCCGCTTAGTTGCACGAATTTGGATATCGACTGATAGGCGTCGTGTAAGCTCGTTCCCAGCCTAATTTACAGGATTAATACAGTGCCCAGCTCGTCACACTCTCACCGGAGGTTTAACGAAAAACGCGATCGGCAGACTTCAGCTGGTTTGGACACATTGAAGAACTCATGTTCTCTTCACCGAATGGTATCGTATGGTAGCACTACGCACGCGTTTTTGCCCTTTGTCCTCTTACTGCAGCCGGAGCCGGAGTGGGGTATTTACAATGGCTGATGACCGCAGATGTCAACACAGCGCCGTTAGATAAGGAACAAAATATGGTCTGTTATGCTGGCGCAGTGTCCCGAGCAGCACATCTGGTACGAAGAACAGGACGTCAATCACTTTCCAGGAGGCCACGGCTGTCCCAAGGTCAAAATGGCCGAAGAATTGAAAGCAACCTCTAGATACTTCGACTATGACAGCTAAGTATTGGTACCAGGGTTTGGATTGCTCTCATTCCTAGAGTTTTTGTCGCTTGCAAGCTCGACCAAGAAATCCGAAGCGAAAAGCAGCGCGTTTGGAGACACGACATAGTCGTCATAGGAAGTAGATCTATCATGTGGTTTAGCGGCACTACTTCAAACGTGCAATATGCATTATTTTCTCCAACCTCAGTACCGAGTACTCGTGGTATATTACTGCACATGCAGAATCCCAGATTCTGCCAATGACGTAGTTACGTCCTACAAAGGAACTCCGGAAAAGTAAAGATATACAACGCCAATGTGAACAATTACTGAAGTGTAGAACCTCGCATGCTCTTATCATCGCTGCTACTAATACCATAAAAGTAAGGACCGGTGAAGTTCGATCCATGTAAGAAAATTGCTTATTTCCAAGTTCGCAAGCAAGTCCCGTGCGATTCGAATTCATAGTGGACTAGTGGACTGAGGATGGGAAAACAAAGAAATCTATTAGTGAACGCTGGAAGGAAGAGGTAGCGCTTGAAATGACTAGAGAGGAATTATGGGTTATTTCTCTTTTGCTGACATAGGCGAAACTACCGACTGTATAGAGTCAGTCGTTAAGGGCCTTGATGACGTAGTCGATGGGTTTTGCGGTGACGGTGATGACGGTGACGTTGGAGATGGTGACGGTGGAGATGGTTGTGGTTGCAGTTGTGGAGATGGTGGTGGCGGTGATGATGGTGATGGTGGTGATGGTGGTGATGGTGGTGAAGGTGGTGACGGCTGTGCTTGTAGTGATGCGTTCCCAGTCGATATCTCTTCGATCTGGTCGAAATAGGTAACTTTTCTCTCCTTGGTGGGGGCGGGTAGTTCTCCTATGACTCCCGTATCTATTTACAGTTAGTACTTTGTAAGTGCAAGCGTCTATTACTGAAAATTAAAATACCGGGCATTTCATGGATTACGGTGTCCGCTGGAGCTTCAACAAGTCGGGAGTCCTCATATGTAGGTGCACCAGAGAGAGTGCCATCGTCAAATTGGTTCTTCTTTTCAGACGGGTTGTAGTAGTCTTCTTTATCGCCAATATTAACGTTCATGAGCCAGCTCCATGTCCGGTGCTTCTTGAGGACAGTGCTAGCTCCAGAATCGGAGGCAAGACGCCGCAGTCGTTGCTTGCGACGTCGTAGCCAGAACAAAACCCCACAGAGAAGTGTGACAAGGATTAGGAGACCAAAGGTTGCGCCTAATAGTGGCGGGACATAGCCTGGGAGGCCACCTGCGTTGATGGGAAATGCAGAACTGGTGGGCGTGGGCGAGGCTGCGCCGGATTGAAGTGATTTAAAGGGCCAATAGTTTGTGACGTTCCCGGGGTATTTGATCGCGAGAAGGTCAGGGAGGGAAGAGTCGTTCCAATTGGCTTGCAAGTTTGCGCCGCCGTTTTCACTTCCTCTGTTAGAAAGACCTAAGAAGTAGAGAGGAGTTAATAGGCACATACTTTCCACCAATTTGATCTGTGATAACTTTAGGTACTTTATATTCGTCTTGCTTCTCGGGGTTGTATGATTTCTCAAATTGAAGGGTATTCAAGTTGAAAATTCGCAAAAACTCATCGTTGAGGCATAAACCGCCAGGGCCTACTCCCCCCACTACCATCATCGCACTGTAGGAAATCTTATGGCATCGATGTCCGCGGCGGCTTAAATCGGAAGTACCAGCATAGACTTTGATCCATCTGAATGATGGTATCGAAAGCACGTATACCTGATCATAATTGTTTGTGTAGACTGCGGTGTCGGATGGCACACCTGCATTACCTCCGTACATATAGATCTAGGCTCACGTCAGATATTGGGTAAACCATCTCAGGACAGTTCATCTACCTGGTGGCTGGCCTCGTCCTGAGATGATGCGACGACCGAACAAAACTCGGTCGTTGGGGGTGGGATATCACCATCTGTTTGTTGCGTATACCACTTGTCGTTGGCAATATCGTAAACATGAACCTGTCTCATGAAATTCTGCCCCTGGACCTTAAGCGTGGCACGCTTCTCATCAGTAATACTGGCGAACACCGCCGGATCAAGTGCCGTGGACGTGTTTAAATCCAGCGCGGTGCCTCCGAAAGCAAGCAGCGTCCCTTTCTGGCCTATTGGTAGCCACGCTAACTCTCCACCAGTCCGTGCCGGAACTGTCTTTGGCAATGTTCTGTTTGTCCACGTCTCGCTCCCCATATTCTTGAGATCGACTGAGATCAGCTGTGAGCTCAGTTTGCTGGGCGCATACTCCTCTCGCGGCCCATTGCCTCGTATTTCGCCCCAAGTTTCGCCCTATGTTGATATTCAGCATTTGATGTGTACTGAAATCTAATAGACTCACCCTGCTACCTCCGAATACGAAAGACAAGTTCTCAGATGGAACGTTAACATAAGCTCCATCTGCAATATACCTTATAACTCCATCCAACTGTACCTTCCTCCATCTTCCAGATTCTGGTAGAGATATTCCGTTGTTAGGGTATATATCCTTTGCCAAAGCCCAATTCTCGTCTGGATATACAATGGAATCCGAATCATCCATCACGCCGCCGTACAAGATAAATTCGTAATCATTTGCAAGCATGTGCCCATATCTCACTTGTGGATTTTCTTCGGACCGATAAGTTTCCTGAATGACTTTCGAAACATTCGCACGTATAAAATCTTGTGTAAAGGGTTGTTTGAGATCGATTTGGTACAGTAACGATCGGTACTGACTCAAATATTCTACCTCTAAGTCAGTACCAAAATAGCTGAAAGTTCAGGAGAAATCCACCTGAATAAGGTTTCACTATTCCGCCTGTAAGGGTTTCTTGCCCTCCTATAAGCCCTCCGTCGAGATATATCGTATCTCGAATCAAAGCACCTGATGAACGATACGCAACATATCAGAACTTGGAGGATGTACTAACACTGTATTCGCGGCAGGTACTCACTCTGCGGTCGATTCCAATAACAGATCCTTTTGCTGATTACTTCTTCTGAGTTGCGCTTTTCCACTGTCGCCGCAAGCACCAGCGACAGCCCAAACGCCGTAGCACCCATACCCATAAATCTCTCCGTAACCCTCATGTCTTATAGAAAATCACACTGAGGACCACTTATAATTGATGTTTCCGTCCGAAATCCTGGGGGATTTGTTGTTCTTGGAGATCAAGCAGTTTCGATATCGAACAAACGAACAAAACGAAGGACGAGTAGAACAAAAATGAACCCGCCGATGGAGAGGTGTGGAGAATAAGCAAACAAATGCATTCCATTTACCATCAGCGCTGCAGCTAGCTAATAATATCGGTAAAGCAAGTGCTTGGTACTAGGGTTAGAAGTGCATCCTATATTCAGACCCCACGAGCACCTCACATCACACTTCTCCCCCTCCCCCTCCCCCTCCCCTTCCTCCTTACTTCTTGTACACTGTGCAGCCGGGGCGCGGATTTCATTTCCTCAGCAATGAGTATGACCACTGGTGAGACATACCGATCTTGGCCTAGAGGACATTTTCCAATCTTCGATGGAGAGGGTTGGGGTGAACGTTCGAACTCTTATGTCGGTAGGTTAAATCTCTTGTACATATATCCGCTAATATCAGCCTGTGCCTGCCAACCCCTCACATCACCAGAAAGGAAGGATAATAATAAGGCATGCAACCAACCACCCTTTCGAGCACAATGCGCAGCGACACGTCGACAGGGTCTACCTTGCAGCACCGGTCTGTTCCGGTAATACATATTACTACTACTTACGAACGGATGACTTGGGGGTGCTAGTTTATCGATCGCGGCAAAGAATATTTATACGCCAGTTCAATCATTTTGGAAATTCGAAGAAGCGCGCTAATCCATTGTGTTATGAATGCTCAAGTGGATACTCGTTTTCCCACTATCTGAATTATTCGCTTAGAGTAGGCAAACTTCCCCATCATAATACCTCGGTATCTCACAAATTTGGCTTCCAGCTGTGATATTTGCAGACTTTGCAGGCATGGCTTCACCGCCGCGGCTTATACACTTTCATGTCTTGGAGCTGTTAAACGCGCCATTTTACTGGGTGGAAATGGAGAGGTGTTCGGTGGTTGCGTCTAGCCTCGTCAATCAACTTGGATTTTCGAGTGAAATACATGCTGGAAGCCATTGAGCCACCAAACACTGCCGACTACAATTTGTACCGACAAATGTGTGCTTCTAGGAGACTCCGGGGATAACCTCCGCCTGCATAAACTCCTAGAAAAGGTCTATTGACCGCACACCAAGGGCCTGGAACCACCCAATCGAGGGATATTGATCATCAGTGCAGCGTACTGACTGACCGGAGGCTGAGTTGTATAGTATGGATTCTGAGTTGCGTGCCTGGCTGATGGGCTCTGGCATTTCCCATAGATATTGGCTCATGCTATGGTATCTGAGTGCGGATGGCATGCCAATGTATTTCCTAGCTCTCTCAATCGGTTTTTCTCACCCGGGATGTCGCTTACAGTAGCTCGCGGTAGCCTTCCGACACCCGTGTAGGATCCAACGTCACGCGGTGCCCAAGATACGTACTGCAAGATACTGAAGTGAATTCGAATCAAAATCTCTCATATTTAATAATATGCCGGGCGAGTTCCGCACATCCTGGCGCGGAATTGTTTCCTCTCGAACATGGGGCATTGGTGCCTTCCTTTAAAGTGCCTTGCTAGGTGCTGGGGTCTTTCTCAAAACCCGGCAATTCTATTTACAACAGCAATGAATTGCATTTGCCCGATGTAGATGTGGATATCGGTTGGATTTTGCGTGGATGAGGATAGGCAGCGATTGAAAGAAAGTGGAGTTTATCAGGCTTTGATGATCGATCTTTCAAGGACCGGTTCCCGACCCAAAGAACGATAGCTACACTTCCACCATCGTGCATAACGTAAGGCCTGTAGGTGATGTGATAAAAACTGCAAGGCAAAATCAAAGAAATACCCACCGGGCCCAACTAGAGTAGTTCTCTTCTCTTACCCATCCCACCTACCCGCTACCTCCTCGATTCTGCAGACGGTCTCTCTTTACCTCTAGCCTAGATTCAATCTTTTGGAGGTCCACATTTGTTGTTCCCTTCGTTTGTAGCAACTTACGACCCACCGTTTTGGTGCGGACAAGATTGGCTCCGCTACCAATTTAACGCTCCTCGTTTCGCCAGGCACAATTATCCACGGAAAAGACTCTCGTTAAGACGTTTCGAGAATGTTTGGAAGTTGGGAAGCCTTGAGATGGCTTGTGAGTGGGCTAGGGATGGCAATGTTGGTGGATGGCCTACATGTTAACGTCACGGTGGGCTATGGTTACGGCGATCATACAACACCTACGCCTACACCTATATCCAATTATTGTGAACCTACGACGACCACAATATCTGTGACCGAGCAGCAATATTGTGAGCCCGTTACTGTCGACGTCACAGCCTATCACACAATTGCTACGACGATCATTAAGCCTGTCACTACCACGTGCACACTCACGAGTACTTTGCTTGTCAGTGTCACGGACTATATAACAGCTGTTACTACGGTTATCGAGTCTGTCACTAGTGTATCAACAGCTACTTCGTTTGTCAATGTCACGGACTATATAACGGCTTCTACGACGGTTACTGAGTCTATCACTAGCACATCAACGACTACCTCGCCTATCACGGACTATATCACGACTATTACGACAGTAACCGAGCCTGTCACTACCACATTAACTACTGCCTTGCCTGTTAATGTTACGGACGTCGACTATATCACAACCACTACGACAGTTACTGAACCTATCACGGACTATATCACAACTATTACGACAGTAACCGAGCCTGTCACTACCACATTAACTACTGCCTTGCCTGTTAATGTTACGGACGTCGACTATATTACAACCACTACGACAGTTACTGAACCGATCACTATTATATCCACCACTACCTTGCCTATTAATGTTACAGACGTCGACTATATCACAACCGCTACAACTGTTATTGAGCCCACCACTGTTATATCCACGTCTACCTTGCTAGTCAATATTACGGACTATATCACAACTGTTAGGACAGTAACTGAGCCTATCACTATCATATCCACGACTACCTCTCCTGTTAATATTATGAGCTGTACTACAGGTGTTACAACAGTTACTGAACCGGTCACTAGCATATTAACGGCTACGTTGCCTGTCAATGTTACGGTCTATATCACAGCCATTAAGACGGTTGTGATTACCGAGCCCGTTACTATCATATCCACGACTACCTCGCCTATCAATGTTACGGACTACATCACAACAGTTACGACGGCTACTGAGCATGAGTCCGTCACTACCATATTCACGACTTCTTTGCCTGTCACTGCTACGGATTTTATCACAGATTTTATGACAGTTACTGAGTCCGTGACGACCATAGCCACGACTACCTGGCCTACCAGTGTCACAGACTATGTTACCACGACTGCCAGTGGGAAAGTTACCACGACTACAGCGCTCACAAAAACGACTACTACAGCGTCGACAACAATTTCGACAACAATCCCGACAACTACCACAGCGTCGATAACAATTTCGACAATAATTCCGACAACTGTCGTTGTCACAAGTGTCATTTCCGTCACATTGCCCGGCACAACCATAACCAGGACACTGCCTGGCGGCGGAACAATTACACAGACCGTCCCTGGGACTGTAACAACAATTACTCAGACAGAATCAGTGACAACCGTCATCACCACCACCCTTCCAGCTGAAACAAGGAGCTGCACCCGGCGTCTCGCCCCCACAGGAAAGGTGCTTCCGGAGTTCCCTAAAGACTACACGTGGGGTTGCAAACCTGGCTACATCTGTTCCCCCAAGGACCGCTGTGACACTGAGCCACCTCCATCTCGCTACTTTGCATGTGTTCCAGAAGACTGTGTCAAGGCGCCTCCAGTTCCCAAGGAGCAAGACTGGCCGAAGGATCTGAAGCATCTGAATGGCACATATATAGTCACACCGCCTTTTTATCCGCTCGATCCATATAAATTTGGTCTCAACGACAGCATCTTCTGTCCCCCGCCGGCTAACCCGCTGACGACGAAGCAAGCTGAGTTGACTACAAGGCAGGATCAAGTTGGGCTTGAATCTTGCTATTCCAACTGCGGTATGTTCATTTCTCCCATGAAGAGGTATCATAACCTAGGCTAACGCCAAAACCTCAGATTCATGCATGCAGGAAGCAGAGGCTGTAGGGAAGGTACCCAAACTCTGCAGAAGCGACTCAATGTTTAATATTAAGCTTCGCCTTTGCCGCAGCTGCCACCTGACAGCGGCTGGCAACGCAGCACGGGGAAATGAGCTGTTTGCGATAACAACTCTGGATGATCTCCAGCAATTCTTGGACTATTGTAGTAGCTTTGCGGGAGCCAGCGGAAGTGCGTCCGGGTCGGGGGTGCAAAATTTGCCACAGGTTACGGGATCTGCTCTCGCAGATACTGAGCCAGAATCCTCAACTTCAAAAATCTCCACTATAGAGGAAACTACACCATCGTCAAGTACAGAGCCAGAGACTTCGGTGGCAGAAACCCCCAATACAGAATCTGAGCCATCTCTACCATCGTCAGCCGGAGAACTTCTGCCATCGTCAACCGGAGAACTTCTGCCATCATCAACAGAAGAACTTATGCCATCTTCAACTGGAGAGCTAGAAACTTCGGCTTCCGAGACTTCTTCGACGGAACTTTCTATGATAGAAGTACCCGAGTCTTCTGCGTCGGCTACTTTATATCCGTCTGCAACAGCAATAGTGCGTTATCCCCTTCATCCCTTCACCCTAGAACTTGCTGACCCCAACCAACTAGCCTCCTTCTGGGACATCCGCCGCCACTTCAGCTACCGAAACCTCTCAGCCTTATTATTCTATAACATTCAATGCCACTTATTCCACAACACCCAACGCCACTTCTGCCGCAGAAGTTCCTCGTTTTTCATCATCAGCAACAGCCAGCTGCACGAACAGTATACTTACGCTCTTTGTAGTGTTGGTGTGCGGATTGTTATTCACAGTGATGTAAAGGGGAATGGAAGGGAAGGCTCGGGATTTACTCTCCGTGGACGCACGAAAACGAAACAATTATAATGTTCCATTTACGAATACGCTAGCTACGACCTATTACAGACATTCAATCACCTCTTATCAGATCGGCGTTTTTTTTCTTTTTTCAGTCATTGCATGGGGACGGCGGAATTATGGGCGTTCAGTCATTCATTCATTCATTCGGTGCATAATTTCAATCAGCATGGGAGTAATATTAGTAATTAGTATCATAGCGTGAGGTTGTGGAAGATATTCTGCCATATCGCACATTTTGAAGCATAGGCTGGAGCACATGAAAATTACTGATGGGCGAGGCTGGATGGAAATGACTACATCTAGTTAAAGGACAGTACGGCTTGACTTCATTAGCAGAGGACCCTTTAGTGTAATTTATATGTACAGTATTTTCATGCCCTTTTCTCGTTCGGTTGTTATGGGTATTGTCTATTGATAATGAATCGGGGAATATACATACCCTTGAGGGGGTTTGATAAATATCAAAACCCTTATAAAACTAAAATTTCTGTATATGGCTTATGAAATCCTTAGGGAATGATCCTGTATGGTATTTGGGATGTTTCTCTAAGGATGATAGTCAGATTTTAGTTTTATAAGGCTTAGCACTTTTATCGTACCCCTATGGTGAGTATTTCATCATGCAACCGTCATTCCAGGGACGCAGATATCGCGATACGCGATGCTACCTACACTAACCTTCAGGCAGAATGCGGGTACCACTCGGAGGCGCGAGATAGGGATCGCTTAGTAGGATGCGTGCTTCAGATGTGTTCTGTGCCCGCAACATGCATCCAGAGAGATCTGACATCCTCGGGCATATAGGACAAAGCGTACTATAGATCACTATACAGCAAATAGAAGCTGGGAATGATCGCGGTTGACACTCATTGCGCTACTAATCGCAACTCCTTATTCGTTGAACGCCGCTCCGCTGCTGGAACTGCGATGGGAGGTCCGAGCTGAGGCAGGGAGTACCAGAGTACCGGCGAATGCGCTAATTCTAGGGAGACTAGGATCCGCAAAGAATCTAGGTTTGTCTAGTAGACGATGGAGGCCAGAGTTTTCTCTCTGGTAGCTGGTGAGTGTATCTCCCCGTAGTGTAGTACTTATGTCCTATGGCGAGACGCAAACTTAAGCAATATCAGCGGCCGAATATATGGGATTCACACCTTCAGAATTAAATTTTTTCCGAAACATGATCGTAATTTCCATCAAGTTGGAACAGATCATAGGCGGAATTTTCTTGGAGTGTTTGTAGGGCGTTGCTATATGCAACCGGATTTACTACACATGAGGTGCCTCAACAGCATCTTCTGAGCATAAGCTCAATTGATCCAGTAAATCACTTCTCCAGGAGGCTCTTGATATTTCTACGGTTAAAGCAAATCGAGTTGGGGCCAGTTTTGTTTCCCTAGTAGTTGAAGTGCTTTTATGAGTGATTCTCTATGAACCGGTCTACACTCCTTTTGAATGTCTTCAAATAGAAGGTGGAGCAATTCAAAGGTTTATGCCACACTGCATCTCGAGCCCATGTTAATGATACTTAAAAGGAGTCCTGCTCGCGGTTTGTCCTCACTTCTCCATCACACAATCCCGCAATCCAGCATATGCACATAGCATAAACATGGAATCACAAAATTCTCAAACACTATCCGTACTCGAACACTTTAATGAACCAAATGCACCATCAAATCCCATAGCCGAAGAGAAAGTTCTCGAAGAAGCACTACCAGAGTCTTCCAGTCTGGCGTTACTCTTACCAGTGCCGGCGGGTGCTGATGTACTCACCAATACTGACAGGAACCCGATTGTCGTCCCCGGAGATATATTATGGAGATGCTGTCTCTGCGAAACACCAAATCAGACATGGCTTTTGATATGCATCTGGTGTGGACTTGACAGGTGCTTACTTGGTAGGTGCTACAAGTGTGTTTCTATATCTGAGGAGGAGTGGTGGCCCATAGGAGAGTCTATATGTGACGGGAATAATTCTTGTCAGTGCTTTAGCTGCATTTGCACTTCACTAGTACCGATGAGTGGAGAAAGCACTGTTGCGGGAAGCGTTAAGGATTCTACGGACGAACAGATGGAGGACTTTGAAATCGACACGCGGCTGGCCGAGACTGAAAACAGCAAATGCGTTGATAGCGTTGTCATTGAGGGGAGCCTTCACGAAAGGAAACGGGACGTTTGAGTTGTCTGGGAGGAGCTAGACCGGGTACAGCGAGAGTCTTTGTTTCTTGTTTGACGAGGTGTATTCATATTTCTTTGGCAGTATTAAGTTTCACGCCACAGGTCTTACACTGGCTACTGCGACCTGTCAATGTCATCATAGATACTCGTTCCTTTTGATCTGAATCTGTATGTTGTGCTTTGTCACGCCTCACCGGAGCGGCCGGTACGTTTAAATTCTCAGTTTTGACTGTGCTTTGACTCCGTTGTTCAATATGAAAAGTAGGCAACACATGCTACCAATATGTCGAAGCAAGGCTTCAAACGCAATGACTTTAAAAGGCTAGCCTTAACCATGAAATTTCCCTCCATAAAACCATCATCCTCACTGCACATAAACCCCAAAATCCATTCTCGAGCTTCCAGTCCAGACCCTTTCAATGTTGTCCCCGCAATTAACTTCTCAAATGCCCATAACTCTTCAGCAAGAGCTGGCCGATACCCTCACCAATCTAAAGCGCTCACGATCCGCTAGCCTTAGCTTACCGTCTAAACCAGTCTACAAGAAAGCGTGGCATGGCAATCCACCGATTTCCCCACTCCCGCACTCGTTCCTACATTCCTCACCCGAGTGCTCTCCACTCTCCAAGAGACTGCTTCCAACACTTGGACGACCCGGACTCCAGTCCTCTTCCGTCCAAAACGACCAGCAGTCTCAGGCCCTCCGCCCAACCCCGGGAAATACCCGCACCATTCCAAAGTCGGCACCCCCTCTTGGAACGTCGAAGAAGTCCGAGACTTCCTCAAGCTCCCCGCTCGCCCAATACCCCATAACGCCGAGAAAGCGGCCACATACCCCATCGCCGCCTCCACGGCCTCGTCGCCGCCGCCCTACAAAGGAATTCAAGGCTGCATGCATGTTCCTTCGAGACTTTGAGACCTACTCGGACGAGTTTCTGGCCGAATTCGCGGAGCTACCGTTGACACATAGTATGTGGGAGGAACTAATGGAATTGAAACTTGAGATTAGGGCATTTTTGAGGTGTGGAAGTGATTCGTTCTTTTTGCAATCGCCGGGCAACAATATCATGTCTCATGCAGACCTGGAAGCAGTGGAGCGGGCGGTGGGGGGGTTGAAAGCACGGCTTGAAGATGTTGGTGAGCGAGCAAGGCTTGAGTTGGCTGCTGCTGGAGGGCGAGTAAGGGAGCTTGACTCCTAAGCGGACAGGAGGATTTGTTTTCAATTGAGGAAAGGGGATTTGTTTGTCGTACTGAATCTTTGTTTGTAATTTGTGCGCGGTGCAAGAACTTTTGCAATTAGTGACCTGGTTATGAACGGTACAAAGAGCACTGAAGTTCTTGTTTGAATGCTGCCTGTGTTCCGCTTAGTATCTAAACTCGTTTCACCGCAGTTCTTTGTCCCCTAGGGCACAAGAAAAAAATACACATTACATCTCTAAAATGCGTGATAGCCTGTGAGAAGCTCCGTGCATCGCCGATTGCATTGAACTTCCATCCTCTGGCTCTTAAACTAAGATATACGTCCACACCCTTTCTCGGCTACAATGCTACTTTCACCTCATTCACACCCTTAGGTGATTCCCATGCGAATTGAGGGTCTGATCCAATATCGAAAGAACCCGAACCCGAACCCGAATTCGAACTCGAACCGAATCCGAGTCCGAATCTGAAACCGAACTTAAACCCGAACCCGACGTGTCGGGTCAACTAATCGTACGATCCAGATGTCGGCTAGAAAAGTGAGTGGAGCGATGTACTTTATGTAACTACCCGCTGCTAAAGAGTGGCGGAACGTCCGTGCACCCGCATCTGTTACACGTGCAGGCAATCAATCAATCAATCAATTGCTGAGTGAGATCTGGGATTCTTAAGAGAACCTGCAGAAAACCGGGATGGAAAGGGCCCACAGTTCATCCATCCATAGTACATCGGATTTTCTTCCAAGTATAACTCGAAACACCGGGGCTGTGTAAGGCGGGGTAGTATAGTTTACATCGATATCTATCGTATTACTTTGACCATAGTACATATAATGTATCCTTACGGCGCTGTCACGAATCCTTGATGCGGGAATGTAAGTTATATCCTCATCCACTCGACTGGGACCTAGCTATCTATAGAAAGAAACTGAGGGAAAAAACACGAAACATCGGCGTCGGCGATCTCTGGCAAGGAATGTTCTCGGAGTGATTCCGGACTGCATATGTGGACGGGGATTCCGGGAAAGGCCTGATACTCATATTTTTGGCCTCTTGGCTATGGAACGTGCACGATGACAATTACAGTTGCGCTGACCGATGTTTAGTGCTATTTGGGTGTAAATTAACTTTTCCACCCATTGGGCATCGGAACCTTACATATATTTCCACATCCGCGAGATGCGATGTTGCGTAGGTGTATGCATCCGGATTTATAATCCTCCATCTCTCGAAATCAGCTCTCGATGGAGAAGAGTCGCCCCAAGCCGGAAAGATGGACGAGAACTGATTACAAAAGAGTAATATTCTATTAGACAAGTATCAACTCAATTAAAATGAATATCGAACGAATGTTTCCCAAAGCGCCGCCAACACCTTAACTCCATACACCACAGCTTCCTCAGTCCATACTATCACGCCCGCTTCTTTGACCGTGCCCTCCTCGCCTTCCTCTCCTCATGCTCCTCCAATGCCTCCTCGGCATCATCCTTCACATCGCCCCCGACCGTTGTGCCATGGACCCAATCAATCAAGCCCCAGGGCGCAAAGTTTCCCTATAATTCACCATTGTCAGCATGTATTCTCTTCTCACCGCTGGAAACCAAACCCACCTCTCCCTTGCTATCAAAATGCAGATCTGTCCTCTTCGTTGCTCCTCCAAGCATACTATAAACTGTGCTGTACCCACTAAACGTCGTGACTTCCTCCACCGATACGACCGCCAGGAACAAGAACCACGTGAGTAGATGGAACCGGAAAAACACGGCAGGGAGATAGCACGGCAGCACCCTGCCGACGAGATACGAAACGGGGTGGTCGTAATGCGCCACCACAGACCACGGCGCCGCGATAGAGTGCTGCCAGCCCTTGTGGCTGCGCGCAAGGAGCCCTGCCTCATCGTGTAGAAGGAATCGGTGGATATAATACTGCGAAAACTACTCCCAACAGATCAGTATATCCGCTCCTTCTATTAATTGAAGGGGTAATGACTCACCTCGCGCACTACTACGCCGCGAAATACACCCCACATCAGCTCCCCAGGCAACGGAAGCTTGCTGGAAATCTTGAGGGCGCTTTTCTGCCCCAATACCTCGACAAAAATGTATTCGATTCCGCCCTGCAACGCCACGCCAAGCAACATGTTTACCAACGCCCACCCGACAACCTTCAGGCGGTGAATGGCCTTACCCCCGCCCATTCCTTGCCCCAGCCCCCGGACCCCCTGGAGTTTGACGTTTTTGGCGAGCGACGGGAGCGCAGCATCGAAAAACAGAAATACTAAGGATGGAATCCAAAAGAAGAGGATGCGGATTATTATGGTGCCGATTAATTCAATTTTTATAGGTGGGTGGGAGAGGAGGAGTGTAGACCAGGTAATGTAGAAAAACAGGAGGTTGAGCGACGTGGACCAGGAGTTGTAGCTGGTAAAGAGGAGGGGGAGTGCGGACATAGACAGCAGGGTGTCAAACATGGTTACAGTAGCGGTAAAGTTTCTTCGAAATTATGAATTGTTTTAGATGCACTTATCAAGATGAGAGGAAGCAGCGGTGTAAATAGAAAGACCCAGTTTCTCCATCCCATTCATTCCAGTATGTGGAAGTTGCCAGCGCGTAGCAGAGCGACGTGTTTTTGATGTTGTGACGTCAGTTGCCAGCAAATCAGGATAAAAACCAACCACAGAGCGTCACACAAACACAGCAGCGTGACGATTCAGTAATGATTCGCTGTCGACGTGGGCTAATAGGACGGAGAGAGAGCTTGAGGATTCTGGGTTGGACTCGTCTCGTACCAACCAGCGCGAGCCCTCAGCCCTGACAGTTGAAACTCAAATTACGCGAGAGCTTGTGTGAGACATCACTGTGTCCGCTTCAGTAGAGTGCTCAAGAGAAACTTTCCAAGCGCAGGTGGAGACCGCATTTGATTGGATGCGATGCATACAGATGTAGCTAGCTCATCACAGCCCATCACTTGTACACACCAATGGAATCACACCCCAAACACATCCCCCACATCTGGATACCTCACCTCACCTCCCTCTTCCACCCATTTTACCCACTCCCTCAAGTACCCACCAGCATGCTTCACTGTCTCTGCATCCCCTATAACACAAAGATGCCGCTTTGCCCTTGTCATGGCTACGTTCAATCGTCTCCCCTCCTTCAAAAACCCAGCTTCTCTCTTGTCATTACTCCTCACGAGACTAAACACAATCGCTTCTTTCTCTCTCCCCTGGAATCCGTCTACGCTTCCCAATTCCAATCCTGGGTAATCTGCGCGCAGGGCGGATGAAAGAAGAGATAGCTGTCCATTGTAGGGAGTTATAACGGCAATTTCTGTATCTTGCACTCCGGCAGCGAGGAGTGAGCGGACGTAGTTGATTGTTAACGCTGCTTCAAGAGGGTTCGAGTGGGAGGACGATGAAGGCTTTTTGGTACTGCTTTCGTCATCAGGGGCGGCTTCAGGAAAGTCACCACCTTGCGTATCAATAAACAGCACGGGAAGCACGGTGTCTTCGTTTTCCTCAACGTGAGGAAGATCTGAAAGCAACCGTTTAGCGACTGATGCGTCAGCGACTAGCTCGGAGTTGTAAAGATGTTTGGACGGGAAGTGCATGATATTCTCATGCATGCGGTATTGCACATTCAGTAGTCGCTTGATATCAGGGCCATGAAGATTCAATAGGCGTGAGAAAAGGGTGTCTTCCAATGAAGTAGGGATGCGGAAGCGCTTTTCCTTTGGTTGTGTGATCTTTGGAGGCTTTGCAGTGGATTTGACAGTGGGGGGAAGCTGAAGATGGTCTCCAGCAAGGATTAGTTTTGTAACGCCGGTGCTCATGAGAAGTGGGATCCAGCATTGAGCCTCGAGTGCTTGCGAGCCTTCGTCAATGATTACGACGTCGAACTTTTCGCCCCGGAGTTGATGGCCACCTGCACCGTGGAGGGTTGATAACACAACCTGCACTCATTAAGTCGCTAGAAGCACAGAATAGGGGCCAGTACCTTGCTTGAAGAAACCAAGTCTCGAGTTGCTTTTCCTTCTCTCCATCGAAACTCCCCACGTAGATGTCGGACTTGTTCCCATCCTTCTTTCCGCTCTTTGCCTCGTATCCGGTTTTTGCCCCCCACTACGAGTTTTGCCATCAATGAATCGAGCTCTTGTCGGACGTCCTTCACGATTTCGCCAGCTTCACTTGTTTGCGATAACACGTCCAGCGACTTCGCCAAAACCCGGGGAAGCAATCGTGCAGGGTGGCCCAGACGGACAACTGATAGCTCGGGCGGAAGTCGGAGGACAATATTATCGACTGAAATATTCGAAGGGCCACAAACTAGGACTCGCTTTGGCGTCGTCTGCGATGTGAATTGTCGAATGATTTCCAGTAGAGTCTGAGTCTTTCCCGTTCCTGGTGGGCCGTGAATCAGAGCTACCCATGTCAGTAAACATCGTTAGAAGAAGTATGGCATGCAGTACCGATATCTCTGCTTCCCAACGCAAACTCCACCGCCCTCTTCTGGCTTTCATTCAACCCATCATCTAGCCACTTTACCTTTCCCGCCATGTCCTCGGCAGCAGCCGGCGAACTGAGTCCAAACAATATCCTCACTAATCCACTCTCGGTTCCTTTCTCTCCCATATCTTTGAGAGTCTCCATGACCTTAACCATCCGTCTAAACGTGACTTCATTCGCCATCTTCACCGCCCACAATCGCTTCGTGCTCGTTACCAGAGCCTCCACTCCCGCATCATCGTTGTCGTCCCCTCCTCGCTTTCCGCTGCTAATAGCAACAGTTAATCGGCTTCCAGATACCCGGTGAACGACGCCCTCCACCCCTCGCTCCTTGAGCTCTGCTTTTTCCTTCTTCTTTGCAGCTCCCCCTGGTTGTTCCGCAATCCGTACAATGTCGCCACTTCGTATTCCATGAGTTGGAAACTTCCCGTCCGTAGTTAGCGCAGCATCGGGTTCAAGTTCAAGAACAGTGCGCCCGCCTAGACCGGTGCGTTGGGTGGATAGTGAGAGGTTGAGAAGGGCGAGGCCATGGCGTTGGAGAGATGTGGGCGGAAGAGAGGTGATCAGTGAGGTCTGCTCAGTAACTTCGGCGGATTGTTCAGCGTTTAGGAGGGAGAGCTGTGTAGATGCAAAGAGGGGGATATCCATCATGTAGCGAGGCGTAGAGGCGATAAGAAAGGTAGATGGTGGGGAAGATGTGACAACACGGAGGTGCGGCTCAACGGAAATTACCGAAAAGTAATTAACCTAACCCTGTGTCATGTTCCAGCATTCGTTCAAGCCTACTTGACACTGCCAATAGTTCGATATAAAGTTTTCCACACCCATATTAGCATCACACCTGCTCATACTCCCCTCACCGATACCCAGTTCGTATGTCTGCTAAGGCACTTTAATCAATCATAGTATATCACCCATCCACTAGCCAGCTATCGCTTATAATCTCGCGTCATTACCATACCCCAACCTTCGGACAGCCTTCATGTCTGCCTGCTGGGTCGGTTTCTTAGTTCTTTAGAATTTCCGAGTTCGCCCTCCACACCCTCCGCCTGCCCGTTTTCGCTCTCCTCCGTCCACGTTCCTCCTAATCTCGACTCTACTGCGGTCTCCTGTTCGGTAGATCATGACGGTCCACATCAGTTTTTACGGAGATCGGATCCATTTTGTCAATTCGTACACTATCTTCCCACCTTCTGCTAGTCTATCGGAAAATAAGACTTAATATTCACTACATGGACCCTAACTAGGTAAACCTAACTTTCTTCCTACAAAAAGTAAAAAGACGCCAATGCCATGCGGGTTGGGTAGAGCACAAAGCAAATGCTAACCCGGGACAGCAAAGTGCGTCTCACGCCAATCTTTGGATACAGTCTCGGCTATCGACCCGTAGTTGCGGTTGTTCTGATACCTTCCAGCAAGAACTTTAGCTCATCTTTGTACTAGTCGGCCGATCAACGAATCGGGGAAGCAATCTATGATTCGGTCGATACCTCGGACAGAACATCTTAGTGTAGGTGTGGGGATTAAGATAATGCAATTGAACATACGGCCAATTTAAGAGGACACAGCGGAATCGGAAGAAGGTTGATGAAAGACGGTACTAGAAAGTATCGAAATTACGGGCAGTGTGAGCTAGTGCCGGAAGCTATGGGATGGATGCGGTCCAAACTGATGAGGAAATAGAAAGAAGGATCGAAGATTGTGCTGAAAACAATTGGGGGTGTCTCAACTTACTGCTACAGTCCGGTTGTAGTTCTACCACTCGCCTAGAGAGTATAAATTTTGGCTTTTGCGATTGTAAACTGCCGTTCGGAAACCTTACTACTGGCACGTTGATCCTCTATAACCAGATCGTGCAGTGACGATCCCGCTCCCACATAGGTAATCTGGTTCAACTCGTCTCAAAGCTTCTGTAGCTTGTGGACCAGACCTCAACGGCTGTTTCCATTTGCTTGAAGGCTCGAGCCTGCATGCCAATGAAACCAAGCGAATAGGAACAGCCATTGCCATGTGGCATGCATGTTCTAAAGTATAACCGAGGCGGGTCAGTACGATTCCTGATGGACTATATGATTCATGATATATACTGCCAGTATTTAGACGTCTAACATTGTACATTACCCTTCATAAATCATCACTCACAATTAACGAGCGATATGACTCGGCTTGTCTCCAGGCTGAACGTCAAATCGCGGCAGTCAAACTTTTTAAAGAAGTTACAACATGCTCAAAATATGCACAAATTTGAGTTGCAAATTAACAGAAGTGAGAACAATCCATGCTAGCTTTTGTATTCTCCTTTGAATGAAGTTTTTATCATCACAAGTGCAGTGTTTTTGTGTGAACCTTACTTAGGCAAATGCTAAGAATAGTGAACATGATGGAAAATTCACCAAAAATATATTGAAAAAATCAATGAAAAAATCAACAGGTTACCATGAACAAAGATAAATACAGAGTGTTTCGATGGGCGGGAAGAAGGAACTCTCAAGAATTACGGGGTGACTACTTAAGTAGTCAAAGTTGACTGCGCGGAGACAAACCGGGTATAATATCAGATCCACCGTGTGATGGGTTTGGGATTGGTACTTCGGTCTGTTTTCATAGCTGGGTATGTACCACACCCCGAGACTACAGCTGGGTCTGGGTCCCAGTTTCCAAACATGAGAAAGTTTGACGACATACCTCGAGCATTACTGATTAATGTACCTGTGAACTTCTACCATCCCTACTATATAACACACGAGGACACAGTACCGGGGGAGTACGGCGAGCTTGCGACCAACACACGCCCGAAGGAGTTCGGCCCAGCTTTGAGAGAGAGCCAGCAGAAATATGGAAACTTTGTTTTATAAGGTACCTCCGGGTAGCGTGTTCCCTTGTCATATTTAAACTTGCACAGGTACCGAAATCTGATTTGCCTGTCAACCATGGTTAACCACCCCGCTTTCAACGATGGGACAATGTGAGCCAACCCTACTACATATCGCATGAATAGCTACGATCCACGATTCAATGCGTCATGATTGCACATGCTTGCATGCGGCGCACATTCGACTATGTTGGGGCAAGGTATATAATGCATCGGGGGGATAATCAGCTATGGCGATGCTTCTGTGTTGGGGTAGTTAATCATTGCACACGCAGTTCCAATCATGCTCGCACACTTTAGGACCATTGACGTATCATCACTGCAGGTTTTTCGCGCTGCCATAGGTTCATTCTGAATACGTCTGGCAAATGTCTCGGGACCACGACACAGCAACAGTGGTTACAGTACCTAGGTACATTCCGAAAGCCACAACCGACGCGCTTGAATCCACGAAAATAATTGTCACACAAAAAGAAAAGGGAAGCGGATACGAGGAAGACAATGATACATGCCTACTTAAGGAAGTAAGTACATGTACTTTACCGTACCACCAACCCTACTTAGAACGGTGCGGGAGCTAGTCGACCAGGAATGCGCGTCATGTACCCTGCCGGTCAGGCGGGGGTTGATTGGTGCTGACAGGACACTGCGCATAAACCCGCATACCCTAAACCTCCCAGCACTACGCCATATTCACCATCAGTTAAAAGAGTGAAAGAAGTGGAAGTTTGCACCAGCCGGTCTGTCCAGTTCTAGAACTGCTCACTGAGGGATTGTGAGGAATATCTCAAAGATTGAACAGTAAAACTGTCACCCATAATTATTCCATATGCCGTTATCAGAAGCAATTATGCATATAGAACTCCAAACCCAAAGAAATCCATCATTACCGGACCCATTAAAAATGAGAAAATTTCATTAAGCACCATTAATCCAGCCATCGCCATAATCATTACATATACCGTTATCAGAAGCAATTATGTATCAAAGAGCTCCAAACATCCAAAGAAACCCATCATTATCGGACCCATTAAAAATTTCATTAAGCACCATTAATCCAACCACCGTATCGTAACAGTAGCTAGAGTTGTGCTCGGTTTATTCGTGTTTACGCTTTGCAATAATCCGAACCTGCGTTTCTACGAGTCTTACAGTTGGCCAATTTGTACGTGGAAAGAGGCTTTGCACACGAGTTGTCAGTAGAATTCAGGCTAATTCCATCAAAAGTATGAGGCGCGCTTTACCTTTTCAAGCTGATGAACCACTCCGTTCTTCATGATAATATCGGTCTTGACGATGCGGATCCCATTGACGAAGATCGATCCTCCCGAGAATGTCACTGCAATTTTCGTTCCAGCGTCACTCGTGAATGGCCCTGTGTCGACGAGCTCCGGTGAATAACCCAAGAGATTTGTAATGGTATGCTCGTTGACGTTGAAGGTCTCATCGCTGCTGATTGCATCGTTTGCGAATGTGAAAATGGTCATTGCGGGTGTGTCATTTAGCTTCTCCTCGAGACCGGCTGTAACAACGGCATCGCGGAAGGTTGTCAGGTCGAGCGAAGTGAGAGTAGAGGTAAATGGATTCGGCATGCCAAAGAATCTATGGTATAAATGAGCTACTTATGAACTGAGAATTGGCGGGTAAGAGACTCACCCATTCACACCAATTATGAGACCGTTGTCGTACTTGAAAGGTCCACTAACTTGATTCGTGATACCACCACCACCACCTGAGATCGCAATGGTTGCAATGTCCGATCCTGGCGGAGGTGCAGCGTAGTTGGAAACAACTCTTCCGGGTTGATTGGGCCCCAGGTTGACAAATGTCGGGTCTTCGAGGAAAGTTCTCAGAGTTACAAAGTTACTGGCGGGTAGGCCTGCCTGCCTCTTGGTGAAGCCCAGAAGGTCGTCTGCGACCTGCCGCTTTTTTCTCGTGGGTGCAACGGTCGTTGGTGGCTGACCGGTATGGCTGATTTGTGTGCTGTACTCTGCCTCGGTTTGACGGCGGTGTAGTGTACTACGGTCGATTCTGGAGCTTCTTCTCGTGATTGGAGTGACGGCTTTGTTGACAGGCGCCCAGACGGTGATATCATTCCGGTCGGTGAATTTGGCTAAAAGATTTGGGTAGAGCTGGAGTTCCCTTGCAAACTCAGTGAAGCCGCGGTCGACTAGGACGTCAATGAGGCTTTGACCATAAACAGGCACAGAGAGAATTGAGAGAGCCGCGAAGATGGAATTAATCTTCATCTTGGATAGAAAGGATAAATGCAAAGTAATGGATATCAGGAGTTGACGAACTGGGCTGTCCGGAACGATTGAAGGCGAGACTGTAGACTGCAATGAGTGCGAGCTAAAGTATCGAGAAAGTGGTAGACAGATGTTAAATAGAAAATTTGGTGGGACTTGTCGGAACTGTAAAGTAATAACCAGTGCAGAAGTCGCACGTCACATCACAATATCACAATACTCGAGCTCGGAGTTAGAAAGGTGGGTATGCATCTCCGGCAAGCCGGCAGGTACGAACGGGATGATGAGATGAGACACAAGAGCCTCCAGCTCTCGAACAAGTAATAATTACCGTGCACGTTTGGTTTACAATGGACGATATCTTCTACACCTCTTTATTGCATTAGGCTTAGTAGCCAGCGCCCCACTAAGATAGGGAGTGAGGCATCAGGCATGTACTACTGCCCGCTGTCATCAGGACCCCACGAACGTCAAGCATAGAGCTTTTCAAAAACATCTGCCTAATTTCGTTTCTAGCGCGGACTGCGTTTGCGACAAGACTGGGTATTATCACCGTGATCAGTCGGATCCAACCACGGGCGTTAGACATTGTACCAAGCAAAAGGTTCAGACATCACGCGTCACGGCCTCTCCGAGGAGAGCTGATTATGGTTCTCGCCCCCATTATTGGGTATTCGGAAAGGGGAAGCCTTTCAGATGTGGAATTTCGTCTAACCTTACCTTGACGCTGAGTACACTTGAACGCAAAAATTCGGCTAAAATTGTATACTACTAGTCCACGTCATTTCTAGTGATGATAACAAAGGTCGTACGCAAATGCCCTAGGTATAGAGTAACCTACAGAACGGCAACCCCCAGCCGGCCCGCCGCCGAGCGGATCATTCGTATGGCTTCCGGAAGTCGGGAGGGCTCATGGATCAGCGACTTGGTTGAGGGGGTGTTGTATCCAAGAGAATTTGGAATTGCCGAATATTGTGCTCTAGAAATTCAATTAATCTAACCTTAAAGCACATTGCAAATCAATTAGCTGATAACTGAGGAGGAGGACGAAGAGCCGCCGCATGGGGTGAGGAGAAATCAGGATACACCGCATGTAGCTGGGCATCCAACTCGAGCCCCCACCTATACCAATTGCACAAGTCGGTCACCCATTACTACAATTCTACATCCAAGTTTGCAAAGTGGTGTGGTGACTTAACGACTCAATATAATATAACAGGTCCCGATTCACTGAGTTAACGTTATCCTCGCTTGAGCTTGCAGAGCAGCATCATCCTTTCCTCTGAGTTCGCAACGCAGACACTGGGTGAGTCCAGAAACCTCCCATTACCCTTACGCTTAGTTCTAGTAGAGCTAATGATATTGCTGTGGCAGGCGCTGTGTTTAGTCCATAAAGATGGAGTTCTACAACCAACCCGGCCCGAAAACATATGTACCCGACAGACTCCGCTGGTTTGAGATGCCGCTGGAGGACGGTAGGAGTAGGAAAGTCATCGCGGTTAGCACAGAAGAAGCCGTCTATTGGACCATTGCCTACACCATTATACTCGCTTCGACTTTTGCCGCAATTGCAAAGCTGGTTACTGTCTTCGTCCTTGCCTTTGCCCAACTACGCGGGAGAGGTAACCGTCATGTTATGCTGGTTACCTTCTACAATGCAGGCTCCCCGCTCACAGCCGCCACTCAGATGGCCCAATACGCGTATCAAGCGGTCTTCAACAGTCGCCTAAATGGAACTTGGAGCATCAACTGGGACTCACTTTACTTTGCTATAATCCTCGCAAGTATAGCCGGAGCGAATATCATTATCGCTCATACCGCAACGCTTTTGGTGGGCGGGAAGACATTGGTTGTGAGGAATGCTGCTAGAGCAAACCCAGCTGCTATATATTACCCAGAGATGGTATCAGACAATGATCCACAGATCCGGGAGGCTTTTGAACTTGTGCAACCCGTGCGAGCGACAGCGGCTTACCAGGCTCTCGGAAGGCTTGAAGCGTCAAAGGCAAACGTGGAAAAGGCGGTCAATATATCGATTGTCAATGGTACCAACGATAATGGAACAACCTTCGAGCTTAAGTACAGTTACTCAATCAACGGCTCGGATCTAGGCCTTCAGCTCGCTCCCAGACTTGTTTACTCAGTGAGCGGAGGATGTCGGACGGAATATAACTGGCTTGTAACAGCTGGCTTCAACAATAGCGACACATACCCACTCTGGGGTAACATCAATGACACCTACCTATCAAATCCAACGTACACCACTGCGAAAGTAGATGCGGAGTCGGACAATCCACCTTGGCTCAATATCGTCCCTGAGTCGAATGCCACGGAGAGAAGCGAGGCTAATCATGGCTATGAATTTGCAATCGTACCCAATACCTCCCATCGCAAATCGCCTGTTCCTAATGTAGACGATCCCTGGTATATCACTGAGGATAACCCAGAATATGTCAATGCCAACGACTCGACTCGAATTTCACTCCAGCTTTCACCATACCGAGTACGACGAGGAAGACCACCGGTACGCTGCTGGCAAAATGACACCTGGTCTTTAGGAAACAATAAAGTCTATAGTGTAGTCGATCTACCTAAGCTTCCCGGCTTGCAACTTTCCACCTTCCTGCGGGATACTGTTTTCCAACGAGAATTTGCAGCACCACCACTTATTCAGACCGGAAACAACCTCGGATATGCTATGGTGAACTCAGCAATGGATACAGTTGTCACTAAAAAAACAATATATGCGTCACGCTGCAATGCAACTCGGGACATCGAAAGACTCATTCAAATCAGTTTTGTAGCTTCTCGGGAGGTCGTCCGCAACACGGTGTTACTCTATCCCACTCTTTACAAGCAGCCAAACTTGACGAATCTTGCGGCGGGCTCGAACGGCAAAGTGCCAGACGAATACGCGGATTTCATTTTGGATAACAAGGATGTTGCGGCACTCAGGATCTCAACCATGCTGTCCGTACCGGCTGTGTGCATTATCCTCTGGGGGATTATATTGATCCGTGGGAAATTGAATTACGGCGTGATGAAGGCTAAAAACGCCGGCGCGCTCTCCCGGCACAATCTTCGACTGATAGCTTTCCAAGCATCACAACTCTACCGGTATTTGGACGAGGAAATTAGTGGAGTCAGGAGGTGGTCGGGTAGGACTACAATGGCGCCGTATATACGAAATATCAAAGACGACCGAGGCAGTGAACTCGTAGCAGGCGATGGAGCCAGAGCAGACGATCTTGAAGGAGAAAGTCCCGACAAATTCCTGCCAATGTCCGTAGATGGCCCGAGGAAAAAGATTGGTTCAGACTGTAACAGAACGTCGCCTTTCATTCGACCGAAGCTCATGCGGGTTCCCAGCAGTCCTACGACTCCGGCACTCCCAGGCGAAAAGGACCAAGCTGCCACGCAAACCACCCCAGCAACAAAGTCCAGGCTATCAACCCTGATCGATATGGTTTGTTTCTGGCGCTCAAAAGAAGGAGAAGAGGATGGAAAGTACGAATTGGTTATGACTCGATACTGGCAAAGAGAACTCAAGAGTAATGATATGTACATCGACTTTGACGAGATTCGGAATGACCTGGCAGGATTTGATAAGTAGGGCTTATTGATGTAAGAATACTCTCCTGCTTGCTGTAAAATTTCCTAACTATTGCAATTGCCGTAGATTTAGTTTTACGAGTTTCGTTCTTTTTGATTCTTTGAATTCGTGCACCTGGTTGTTTGTGGGAGATGGGGTGTTTCTCAATTTAATTTAACTGGCGATGAGCTTTGAATTTTTTTTATTGCGCGTTTCGTGGAGAAGTTTTGGTTCTGCTCTAGTAATCTAATGAAATGATGCCTTGGAAACCGGTTCCTTCATGCTTCTCAAAATCGCATCCATTGGTACTTCCATACCGCACATGTATTAGAGCAGCGCCTAGTGACATATCTTACCTGAATAGTAGACTTACAGTCAATCATTACCACTCTGGGGGTTTAAACTCCGGTGGGCCTCACAGATTGCATTTTTCTAGGTATGGTTGATATTAAATGGTTGCATGCGTAGTCTGAAAAAAGCCGCCTGATAGATTATCATCGCATGCGCGGCAAATTGAGGTTCTAGCTCTTAGTTACCATTAAACACTACAAAGCACCTTTTCTAATCGTCACTTATCTCGCACCTGTACACCCGGAATTTAGGCAAGTATACACTTCTGGACCGTTGCCTAGATATCAAATCTTAATTACTTTGGATCGGTGGGTGTAGTACGGAGGCGGTGAATTATTATGGTAAGAGCCCTACTACATGAGATATCACTCGTCACTGAGACATACATTCCCGTAAGCTTCGTCACTAACCAACCATATGCAGCCTTCAGGGATCAAGCTTCTCTGCAAGCCACCGGGATCCAGACCGAGAGCTGAACCACATGGCTGCAAGAAATAGACAATATTAATGAAGATAAGCTTTTTGTGAATCCTCGCCAATACTAACTCGTCATAACCAATAAAGACCCAAGCCAGCAGCGAATGCAGTACAGAGCCTGTTCTTTTCAGTTCATATATAGTCGGGTGTGGTTGTAATGGAAACAATGACATGCCCAATTTGTCTGGCTCAACTCGAGCTGTGTTATCGATAAGTTAGGCATCCAATCAAGCTTTGAGGCTTGCATTACCAACCTTTCGGGTGGTACATGCTAATTAGTTTGTTTTTTCCAGCTAGTACTGAGATATCGGATAGGATTTCAGGCCAGCTGAAAGCATACGTATACTCGAGTAAGGCCAATTCTAGTAGTATTTGCGTTTTGAAAAGGAATGAGTAGGAGTATTAACTGTGAACTGAGTGGTAGGGGTGATGGAAATGGGCGGTAAATCGTATTCTCGGTTGTAAGTCTAAGTAGTTGGAATGTACTGCATCCTTTTGCTTTTGTCTCAAGTGTAACGTTCTCCTTTGTTATTCCCATTCACACTCCTCGGTACTTGGGTGAGCACTGTTAGAGTGTACTCGTCCACACTACAGCAATTCATCCATCATCAGGTAGGTTCGAATCCTGAGCCCGTTCTGCTAGTTTCACACCTAGATGTACTTAGTATAGGTGTTCGGAATAGCTGTGCAGATCGCCACGATTTTTTGATGGCTGTTGCGAAACGCCTGTACCGTGTACATGCAGCACAGCTAGCTGTTGGTTTGTATCATGGCCAGCCACCCACGTCAATATCTCCCAAAAGAGTGCATGATCTAGGCAGACAAAGTTTGAAGCTCTCTTTCAGTGAGGCATATGACCCAAGCAAAGCGGGGAATATTGAGGCTTCACCGGTAGATCAAGCCGATGACACACGTCAAACAACTGATATTTAGTTTCCCCGCCCCCACCAACCCATGTTGGGTCTTGCGCTTCTTTCTGGCGCCCTTCTGAATTCGGAACAATATTCACCGCTTATAATTGGCTGCGTTGGCGTTATTGGCCCATCAGCCTTGTCTTTGAACCGACAATCTCATGCTTATGCAGGTGAATGGGAATGACTTGTTGTTTGGCCAAAAGCAAGCTGTACATTGTGCTTCTAGAGGATCAAACTGCAATTTGTCTGCTGTTCTGTTCTCCGTATTGCGACACATACGTGCGAGAGATAGGTCTTTTTGGCCCCGCTAACCGGCGCTCCGGCCTTAAGCTACAAACGATCTAAAAGCAATTAAAAGGAACAGCACCCAACATACACAGTCGTCCCTCGACTCTATTTTACCTAGCGCTTCTACCCAAACATTGCTTCAAAGTTTACCGCCGTGGCATTACTGTTATTCCTCTGGAACGCAAAGTAAGTGGATGGCTCATATGAATGCTCAAGGGTCGATTAACAAATCCAGATGAGAATGTTGCTCCAATTCTGGGTTTTGTTGTTACTATCTGTGGCAATCACAGTGTACTCCGCACCTCTGGCACAGGAAAACAGCAACAGAGCCATAACAGAATCCAATAAAACCGCCGTTGACAACTGGGTGTCAGAACCCAAAGGCCGTGGAACCTTCCAAATCATATTCAGTTGCATCCTAACGCTATTTCTGTGTGTTTGTGAGTCGCGATTCGATATCACCCGCGTATTGAAACATTCAAACTGATGATATGTGAAGGGACCACTGTCCATGTCAACATCGAACCAATTATCCTAACCTCTCCGGATGCTGCTCCTAAGGGCTGGGAGTGGCTTTCTAAAGTCGACGATCTCCTTGCAAAACGATTCATGAGAAAGATAGGGTGGAGTATAACCAGCCTTTTCTTTCCAGAAATTACCATGGCTGTTGCGGCGTATGAAAGAAAGATGGCACGGCTCCTCAACAAGGAGATGCAGCGGTTGAGGAAGAATCCACCCAAGAGTAGCTCCACGAGCTCAACGAAGAACGAAGCAGCAGATACCGCCGCGAGCCCGAACAAGAATGAAGCCGCATCAGCCTCCACAGACCTAAAGGATGGAATAGCAGACGCCCCCACGAGTCCTAGGAACGAAGCTACAGGAACCACCACGGACTCGAAGGGTGAAATAGTAGAAGCCTCTACAAACTCGAATCAGCATGAAATAGCAGGCCCCTCTAAGGACTCGAGCAAGAATGAACACGCAGAAGTCCTCGCGGACTCGAAGGATGAAATAGGCGGCGCCTCCACGGACCCAAACCACAAAGCAGCAGGCACCCCCACAGACCCGAATAACACCCTAGATTGTTGGGATCTATCACTCTCCTACTACGCTGTTATGGGAGGTTTCCGAGTCGTGTACCAAGAACCTGGATCCGCCGTTACCTTGAGTCCTGGCACCAATGCTGTGGGAATAGGGTTGATTACCGGAATGATCCAAGGCCGCAAGAAGGATCCTTACGTATGGTGGGGGGGTGAGGCCCCAGTGAAAAGCGGTACACTTACCCCTCACGGAGTACTCTTCATGGCCGAGCGTAACTTGCTCCCGCGTATTGGGCCAGAGATCGTTAAAGACAAATCGAAGGTGAATGCACTGGCTAAAGTGCTGATTTGTTTTCAGGCCGCATGGATAATAGTCCAGGTGATTGCTCGGACTGCATTCGGGAAATCAGTGACACTAGTGGAAGTCCACACAGTATTGCAGACACTGTGCGCAGCCACAATGTATATTACGGTATATACCCATCCAGTGACTCGCATATATGCAGAAACTGATATATATTGCCTACCTCACAGTGGTGGGACAAACCAGCCGACATCGATCTCCCGACAGAAATCAACCTCCGAAAGGACCAATTCGAGGAACTACGTAAAGCCGAGAAAGAGCCAGCTGGACAAGAAAACCGCACTAATCCCTTCACCACCGTGGGGCCCCCGCAAGGCGGGGCTCACTCCCTTATTTACAGACGAGACGCAAAATACGTCACCTCTCGCGCAGGACTCGGAAAACTAATGTATCAACAACTTTGTGTCGAAGGCAAAGAGAAAAAAAATGGCAATGGCAATAACGCCAGCGGGCTACATGTACACTTGATCAATTTGATCAGATGGTATTTCGATACCATTGGAACAGCTTTTAGCCGGATAATCCGTGCTAAAAGAAACATTTGGAAGCAAGGACTGTTTCTGTGCGCTGTCGGGTTGGTCTATGGTGGTGGCCATCTTTCGACATGGAACAACTTCTTTCCAAGCCCGACAGAGGAATACATGTGGAAAGTATGCTCAATTGTTACAGCTGTTGCGGTGAGTAGCGACGTGTATTTCCCACCCCATCGACAATACTGATTGAAGTCAGGTGTGCGCGTTCGTGGTCCAGCTAATATTCGGGGCGTTCATTTGGGGAGACAAGAGAGAGAAAAGGCGGGCCAATGCAACTGAAAGGGGGCCCATGTTCATACCAGACGATACAGATGAGAAAGTGTCTACAATGAACGGTACAGGTGAACAGGGGAAGGCCATGGCCCGAGATAAATTTCTTTGGAGACTCTATAAGGGGTTTGTTGGTATTACTTTCGGTGTCGGGATCTTTATTTTTCTAGTAGCCAGGGTTTATCTTCTGATAGAGTCGTTCATTGCGTTGCGAGAGATACCGGTGGATTCGTATGATTCTATTCCGTGGGTCGAGGCTTGGCCGCATATGGGGTGAATACCTCCTATTTCACCTATTGATTTCATTTCCTATAGTTTTGCAATACCTATCTATTAATGAATTTGTCACGGCCTTCTTTAAATGCTATGAGACATGAAAAATTAATGTATTTGTTAATGGTTGTACTGATGGCCCCGCTCTTGTCATGATCACTGCGAAACTGTACTGTGAAGTCTTCTATCGAAATTTCCGACTTTACTTAGATATTTTTCGTGGCCCAACCAGCTGGCACTGATTCCGGGCTGGTGAGTGTCAGCTGTATGCCAACTTGAGTGTGTTCCCAGTAACCCATCATTCCACCCAACCATCTCACAATTTCTCTTCAGTCGTACACATCTTAAGAGCAGATCTTCATCTTCCTCCGTGCATGGTGCTCCTAGAGCCCGCAAAGCAACAGTGGCGGTTGCCTTGGTCGCCGATATCGTCACATGGCTGCCTATGTGCTTTTAGACCGCGTTGAAACACTACATCAAAATTTTTACCCCTGCAGCCCGACCCGACGTGAATATCAAGCGCACCTATGACCGCAGCCTCGAGTAGCATGAAAATTGCACCTAAACAGTGTTAGGTCACCCCGTATAAGCTTAGTTGCACAATGAGCTACCGAACTTTCCTACATTTAGTAGAGCCCGTGCTACTGCCCAAATAACCACTAAAACATCGTTTTTGTGGAGTCCATACCCAGAAGCGAGAATAGCTGGTCTGTGCACGGCACTACCCATCCGAACGAAGTAAGTCGTACTCTAGGGAAGTGCAAGGAAAGCTCTAAGTAGAACTTTCCTGCATTGAAAATAAGTATGTACTTATGTATGGGCCAGACGCGGGAAAATATGATCGCGCAGTTCCCCCATACAAAACAAGCCTGTTGCAGGAAAGTGCAATTTCCATGCGCAGAAAGTAGACCCCATAAATTTCTCATGCTGTGTGACTTCCCTCTACTCTATCTACAGCGGTGTGCTATCCAGTGTGAAATCGGTATATCTTTCCTGCTTCGAAATCTAGATTTCTTTTCCCTAGTACAACGACCGCTTTTATACCTCTTCTACACTTGTCCACCGAACGTGGTGTGCAATCTACGGAGCATCTGACGTTAGCCGGCTCAAGTATCTCTGCGCATGCGCCAGGTATTTGGGTTCGTTCCATTGATTCGGTATCTGCAACGGAGAGTTCCTGATATCTACGCTCGGTTAAAGGAGCCAACAGACAACGAGTTAGCTTGTGGAACATATTAGATCGATATTTTGATAGGTTAAAAACATATATCTTCTGAAATAGTCTCATTCCTCCGCAGGACGTATCCGGGGATAACGCGCACTTACAAATTATATCCGTAGCAAGCTGGTGCGCACCAACGTATCGAACTCCTCTTACTATGCGTTATTAGGGGCTCATCTAATGAGAAGGAAGAGCCCGAGGGAGTATACACAGGGCTGATAGACTTCTCGAACGAAATTATTAGATAAATCTAATCAGACGTGCCTGGACAAGACCGGGTTTGTCGTGTTTGGTCAAAACTCTGATACTCCGGCCTGCCCAAGTTATTCCGACGAGCGTATCCAGGAACGCCGATAACAATGCTCACACTCAAGACCTCAGTTGTAGTAGCGCCCTAGATAGGGCGATAGATGCTACATCGAGCGATCATGAACGGAAACACGGCGATTATTAATCCGTTGGTGCAATACCATGTGAGAGGAGCGGAACCGGCGGATTCTACGTCAATATGTGGCAGGTAAAAGTGGACAAAACTTCAGCTTGATGTGTTGTTAAAAACGTGGGAATAAAACCACCATTCGGGCGAAGTCAACAGATTATCATACAGGCGAAGTTTGCGCTTATTTATGGCACATTCACATGTTTTTACTTCATAAACACCGGTATATGACATGCGGCTTATTCGGGTTGTGCACATCCAAAGTGCAAAAACTCGACCGCAAATTTCAAGCTTGAACCCTGGAGTAGCAATAGGAATTGCACTTTATAAGTATTAAAAGACGCTTGATCGGCAGCGGCTGCATTGCTGCTCCAAACACCAGTACCTACCTAGTGCATATTCAGCCGCAGTCGCCTGATATGTAGAACGAGCTAGACGATCACCTGTTTATCAGCAATCCCTTTTCCGAACCTTCTACTCATTACCCCCTCCCCTTCCTACCCGTTTGTAGGATGCACTACCCGCAATTAAATAACTTTCTTCAATTCAGATTATCATATGAGTCAGTTGATGTGAGGTTATGGAATGGATCTAATTAGTGCTCTGTTAGGTTGGCTGAGTAAGAGTCATGATCAGTATTAACGAAGTCAGTGCCGTTCTACATTCTGGTCTACTTCTTGCGGTTTCTAGAGCGCAGTACTTGGAGTCGGACTCATGGTATGCGGAGAAGGGCTTTCTCACAGGGATCTACGGGAAGTGGGACCGCATAAGCGATTACACAGCATAAACCTTACCTAGTATCCACCCAAGGGTGTGGATTAGAATCAGATATTACTGGTAGATAGATACCAAAGACGTGAGGTGCAGCAACTTGCACAAACTTCGCCTGAAAATATGTTGATCCGGTTTGTTTCGGCGGCGATTTGCAGTCTGGCCTGCAGCAGCTGCAGCGCAAACATTTGGTGATTCAGAGGAGCCGAAAGGTCAGTTCTCTATGATTGGATGACTGGACGTCGACCCCACCAACTAGTGTCGTGTTCATTCAACGGACATGTGAAGATAAAAGTCATATGCATGGATACCGATATCCTATACTGTACCGCGCAAAAAGGTTTGAACGTAATCAGTAATCAGGCCCCATTCTTAACAGTTTTTATTGTGGTTTTGGTCCAGTATTGGTCATTCGCAGATGGAAAAAAATGTGTAATCACAATATCCTGTCCGAATCTTTTTGCACGGTACAGTAATAAACAGCCAGTAAATACTCTACTGGTGCGCTGCGTAAATATCAGCCTTTCTAGGTGGGCAATCGAATGATACTCTGGGCGAGTGGACAGAACAATCTTTCAGAAAGTGAGGCTACAGTGCTGTGTCGTCGGAAATGCGACAATACGGACAAGGCTGTCAGGAAACAGGTTGTTGAGGTGTAATATCTTCGTTCTCATTTTTCCACTCCGGGATTCCATTCGCACACATAAACTTCTGAAAACCTGCTATTTCATCCTCTTCAGGATTTTTTCGTCACGATTTCCAAGACTGTCAAATTACTCGCGCATCCCTGCCGATGACGCAGGGCGGCTGCAGCAGGGATTACTGACGGACAGACACAGACGTCACAGACTTGCACTGCCTTGCCAACCTGCCAACGTTCGTACAATGCTACGAATCTTCGTTCTTCTTGTTTTTTCCGCCGCTTTCGTCCCGTTTCTTCGTCGTCATCAACTTCCAACACAATATATCTACGCCCCATCAACCGCCTGTGGGACATTACACCCCATCATCCCCAACTTCACATCACCCATACCCCAACATCAACATTAACGTCAACGTCAACCAAAAGAACAGAAACAATGCCAGTAATCCTTGAAGATGATATGCTTATCCCACCCTCACTCCGCCGGAAACGGTACATCGAAAGCGACCGCAGCATTGATGTCTCTAATGGCTCTGTTATCGACCTCCCACCCCATGAGCCCCGTATCGAATACACCGGCAACAGCGAACCCGTCATAATCCATCAAGATCACTATATCAACCAGCGTCCAACCGAAATCATCAGGGGGAGAGAAATCATCATGGATCCTAGCTTGGGCAGCAATGTAGGAAGGCGGTACCGTGTGGATGAGCTAGATATAGTGCAATATTCACGACGAGGAAGGGCAAGAAGCGTCGGGTATGATGGCTATACGGACTCTTCTTCGTATGGCGATGAAACAGATGTATACTACCTTGAAGACGGATCGCGCCATAGGCGTTCCAGGCGAGGGCACGGTGGCGGCGGTCTTCTTGCTGGCGCCGGAGCCTTGGCTGCTGGTCGTCACCACCGTCATCACTCACCACAGAGAGTTTACGCCCATGACGGTCACCAGAACCATCACAATGGCCGCCACCTTGCTGAAGGGGCTCTCGGTGGAGCACTAGTCCGTGGGCTTCGCCGCCGGTCCTCATCCCCATCCGACTCTTCCGACTCTTCCGACGGCAGAGGTTCCCACCATCATCGGCTTCGCCATGTAGCCGAGGCCGGTGGCGCAAAGGCTCTGTACGATCATCACCGTGCTCACCGCGATAGCCGGGTATACCATCACGAAGACCACGACCCCCACCGTAACGCACGACACCTTGCCGAGGCAGGGCTAGGAATTGCGGCAGCAGGAGCAGCAAAAGAGCTCTATGACCACCATCGCCGAACTCGGTCGCGCTCCTCCTCTTCCTCCCGGTCCCGGTCCCGGTCCCAGTCCCGATCCCACGCCGGCCGCCACGTAGCTGCCGCAGCCTTAGGCGCAACCGCAGCTGGGTTAGCAGCACACAAATTCCGCCACCGTCGCGACTCCTACTCTTCTTACTCCAGCGATGACGGCGAGCACCACCACCGCGGACGCAAGGTCGCTGCCGGGGTAGCGGGAGTCACCGCCGCAGGCCTGGCCGCTAAGCACTTCCACGACCGTCGTCACCGCTCTCGCAGCTCCTCCACTTCCTCCACCTCCTCCACCTCCTCCAACAGATCTTCCCACAACAGATCTTCCCACAAGCTCCGCAACGCGGCACTCGGCGTTGGTGCTGCCACCCTCGCGGCCCATCACCATCACAAGAAAGAACAAGAGCGACGATCGCGCTCACAGTCCCGCCCCGGTATCCTCCGTCACCGTAGCCGGAGCTACTCTGCCCCACGCCATCGTTCCCCCTCCCATGAGCCAGGACTCGCAAAAGTGGCCGCCGCCGCAACAATGGCCGGTGCTCTTGCCGAGCACTACAAAAAACACAGAGCTAGATCCGCGGACGCTGGCGGGCGTCGGAGACACCAACACTTACTTGGAGAGAAGAGGGTCCACTACCATAACAACCCGCGAGCCTATGAGAGGAGTATCCACCCCGACAGCAGCGTCAGCAACCGACCTCGATCTCGGAGGGGTAGCATGTCAGGTGGGGTGGGCAGTATGATCAAGAATGCGATTATGCCTAGCAGCGATCATCACAGCCAGAACGGTATCAGGCAGAGGAGCAGAAGTAGGAGTAGAGGCAGTGGGCTAGCTCAGAATGTGGCATATCGTATTGGAGAGGGGGTGGCAGAAAGAATGGCATATCGTGTTGGAGAGGAGACAGTGGGTAGTTTGAGGAGACACAGCAGGCACAGGTAGACAGGTAATGCAACGAACGTAACGAATTTCTTTAGTTTATGATATGATCTATATAGGATATATGGGAAATGGCCGGGTACATTTTTGAGTTTCTATCATGTGGTTAGTTTAATGACAGGGTTTAATTCCTTTGGGTGTGCAAGATATTGAATGTACGAGTAGGATAGTATTATGGAATGAAGCGTGTTACTTTGTCTATTCCCGCGAGCAATCCAAGTAAAGTAGATAGAGCCATCTATTCATATCTATAGTTTAGTGCTAGATTTGAACTTTCCTCCCTTTCTTCTAGTAGTTAATGTTTTGGCTGCGTTTTGCCTGTGCAGCATCCCTAAATTTAAACTTCCCTATACCTTAACGTCCTTCCTGTAGTCTTGTTGTCAGGGAAGGGTGTAATGGAACTTAAATTCGGCCTGTGGTTTTGGCAGCATAGATGGGAGTTGGTGTTGTTTTCGTGGCTGAGCATGTATATCTGACCCAGATGAGTGAATCGAAATGGTGAAGGCACCGCAGGCTTGAAGCTTGGATTGAGGTTGAGTATTGACACTTTCATGCTTTATAATCTCTTTATTTCGTCTAAACGCAATGCTTCGTCAGTTCCATTCAATAATAGTTTCAGGAGGCTTTCCGCTGTGCCGTCTTTGCAATTGGTTGAGACTTTGGAGGCGCTCGAGGCCTAGTTCCTGTAAGTTCTGGCTAGTGAAACTGTCGATACTGGAAAAAACCTCTCGGGTTCATCTATGCCTGGTGCTAGCATTCTACAATGGTGCAAGGAATTAGAGAATTACAGGCGTCCAGTTACTCTCCAGAGCGGGTGGAGGAGGACGCTGTTCTGGTGCTTCCTTTGCAATGTCAGGGCCAGATCTAGAGTGGAGGTTCGCGAAGGTGTATGAGAGGCTGGGAGAGCTTTTGCAGTCTCAGTCCTCTAAGGGCGAGAGCTCTTGCGCTAGGCTTATTTAGGTAGGATCCGAGTTGTGCTAGGTGCTTGGGAGTCAGGGGCTCTGGACGGGGCTTTCCTCCTAAGACTCCATATAGAGTACGATCCAGGACTGCGTCCAACTGTAGACGCTGTGCAATCTAGTTTCCGGTTCCTGGGGTAGGGGTTCGACACACCTTCGGAGTATTCGTAACGACCCGGGCACCTGCTAACTCTGCCCCATCTCCTCCCCTTCTCCCCTGCCTCAGCCTCTCGGCCTCCGTCAATGTCCTAAGAATCATCGGAGGTTCGAGGGATCATCGTCGCAGTAGCAAGGGTCGTGGGGGTCGCAGGTGGCCGGGAAGGTAATAGCTAATGTCAGGATATTCGTCTCCACAGTCAGTGTGGCAAAGATCTCCAGTGTCAGGTAGCATAAGCAACCCCGAGGAATCCAGTGGCGGTCTGGAACCATCCCCAGCGCAAGGCCTTCTTCTTCATCAGCATCTTCATTACAAGCGAGTCATGGCTAGACGGAGGCGTGCTGCTAGACCTCAAGGAGAGCTTGTGCCGCGACCGCGTTATTTGCGAGCTATCTAAGCACTTCCATGTGCATACTACATTCTCTGTTGTACATAATGGCTTTTGCCACCCCATGCTTCAGTATCGCATCTACACATTCGCAGCCCTCCTTCATCCCGTGATATCTTCTTGGGTGTCTTAAAAAGTATTAAGTGTGTGTTGACCGTTGATAACCGTAGGTCTTTATCATCATCAGTATACGGCCGAGATGAAACGTAGCCGGTCTGGCCGTTGAAGAACATTGAAGCTGTGAGTGGTGCCCGGGAAATTGTAGCCCTTTCGTTGCATACGGTAAAAAAAAGTGAAGGAAGATGGTTAACACACGAGAAGGGGAAAACAGTTCTAAAATGTGTGGTAGTGATCTAGGGCTCAGGCTTCAGGTCTTAGGGCTGTAAGCTGTCGTATCTTGCGATACCAACCCATCAGAGTAGCCCCCAAGTCCTCATGCCACCTCAGCTAGGCTCTAGGTTCTCGCCCCGAGATTCTCTAGAAACTGAGTAATATCATGTGGTTCAAAGTTCCGGGTTTCGTCTTGTGTACCTCTCAGTAAATATATGCAAGGTCCCGCGTTTGTAGGACAGTTTTGTATGTATGCAATCTTAACCTCGGTTCCCAATACGACGTAATAGTTATGGTAACATACTCTAAGTAAAGTCTGAAAACTATATGGAAAATGCTTAAACCGGGACTCGAATTCGGGTACAGATTTGAATCTGCGACATACACGATTACCAGCCATCGAATGCATTATTTCGTTCCCAGATCCATTGCCTACTGTAGGATCCGGTTGGCGACGTAACAACATGCCGATCAATCAACCTCGTGCTCGACCTACCCATGACGTCACTTACAGCATCACCTCCAAATAAGGCCTAAAGCAATGGCAACGCCAGACACTTCCATTCCAACTCAATTCAGCATTCTCTTCACCTCCCCAGTCTCAAAATGTCACAAAAAATCCTCCTCTCCTACGCCACGCCATCACTCGGCATGCACCCCACCCACACCCTCCCGCACAAACTCTCCGCCCTCAGCAGTGCAGGGTACATGGGCCTAGAGCTAGGCTTCGACGACCTCCTCTCCTTCGCGCGTAGCTACCTCCACAACCCCTCCATCACCCCCACCTCCTACGACCAACTCTGCATCGCCGCCCAAAAAATCCGCATCCTCTGCGCGCCGCCAAACCACAACCTCGCCATTATGGTCCTGCAGCCATTCTCAAACTTCGAAGGCTACACTGGCGCTAAACGTGAAGCCGCCTTCGAACGTTCCCGCGGGTGGAAACGAATCCTTGACGCCCTGGGCTGCGATATGCTACAAGTCGGCTCCAACGATGACGCGGCAGCGTCTGGCGATCCCGACGTCATCGCGTCAGATCTCGCCGAGCTCGCGGATCTGATGAAACCGAAACGGGTCGCGTATGAAAACTGGTGCTGGGGCGCGCATGTACGGACCTGGGCCGACGCTTGGGCGGTTGTGAAGCGCGCGAACCGCAAGAACCTGGGGTTGTGTCTGGATACATTCCAGAGCGCGGGCGGGGAGTGGGGGGATCCGAGGACAGGGTCTGGAAGGGTTGAGGGAGAGGGGGATGTGGATCAGAAGTGGCGGGAGAGTATGCGCCAGCTTGCGGGGACGGTGCCGAAGGAGAAGATCTTTTTTTTGCAAATCTCGGATGCGTTGATGCCGGCGAAGCCATTAGCGGGCAGAGATGAGTGGAGTCACAAGTTAAGGCCGCCACCGTATTGTGGGGGGTATTTACCGGTGGAGGATATGGTTAGGGCGGTTCTCAAGACGGGGTTTCGAGGGTGGTTTTCTGTCGAGGTGTTTTTGGGGGAGGAGCATGGGAAGGAATGGGAAGAGGGGTTGGAGGAGCGCTGGGCATGGGAGGGTATGGCGAGCCTGGAGAGGCTGTTGGTGGAGTGTGGTGCTTGAACCGGTAGTGGGGACGGTCGAGTGTCACGGTCATGCGGCTGTTAGATCTTATACTTACCTCAGACTGTATCTAAATTCGAGTCACAGCCGTTGTCTCGTCAGTTGCGGACTTTATGTGATAAGGACGCGACATTGCTACTCCGCCAGCCGACCCCACGATAATGCCGCTTCGCATGTAGCCGAGCGAGGCTTGTGAGCGAGATAAATCCGGGATGGGAAACAGGATAACGGCATTGATCCGCATATATGGGGTGCGTTTAACGCTTTAACACCTTAATTGCGATACTCGTACTAAGTGAGAGTACATCTACCCCCCGTCATTCATCATCGTACCACTCTATACACCCCTCACACCTCTTGGTATTTGTCTCTGTGAGGTAGGTGCAGTCGAAACTGACCGTAAGAAACCACTGCCAGTGGGTGAGAATCTGTGACCAACCCGCTGGGCGAGCTAGCAGTCCACCTGCGTCTCCAACTCCTGTCTCGCCGCTGCCATGCTCTGTAGAAGTATATGTACGGATTGCGAAGTCGCGTGTGTGTGCGCAAGGGGGAGGCAGGGCATTCCTCCCAGCGGGCTGTCTCACTACCGGGGCATCCGCTGCACGGCACGCGCGCTAAAAAGAGCCGCTCAAGACATACATTCCACGGTCTTTCAAGAATACTCCTCGCCTGACTACTGCCGAACATTCGTACCCTATAGGGGGTTTGATGAAACTTAAACCCCTTATAAAACTAAAATTTCTCTACATTGCTTATGAAAGTCTTAAAAATAATTCTGTATAGCGTTTGAAATGCTTCTCTAAGGATGATAGTCAGATTTTAGTTTTATAAGGCTCAGCACTTTTATCGTACCTCCTATAAGTATAAGGTACCTACCCCCAAGGTACCACAGTAAAACTGTTCTTAGAGTTTGTTCCACAATGCAGTCCCATGAAGACGGGACTGAGTGCACAGGTGGTCATGAAGGTTTATGGGCAAAGCACAAGTGCGGCGAAGTGTGAGCTGGCTGGAATGTTAAAGACACGCGTGAAATGCGGAAAATGGGGTTTTGGGAGCAGTGAGACGGATATTTCCGCCCTTTAGGTGGGCTCGAAATAGCCACACTGCTCTCGCGATTGGTTTAGTCAACGTTTGGGCTCGTCCGGTCGACGTCCCCCCCTTCAGCTAACGCGCATGTGCACACACGCCTTTACCGGGCCCTCGTCCTGGGAAAGATATATATGGCACCATGCGATCAAAAAGAAGGGACTAATTATAACTCCATAAAGAATTCACCAGTCGTGAAACGAAGTCTTGGGAGGGTGAGTAAACACGTGTAGCCACTCCAAGTTTACTTTCTGAGTCCAAGTGTTACGCAGGCTCCCATCAGTTACTACCGTAGAAACTAGGCATTAATGAAAATGACAATGGAGTTTCATGATCAAGTCGATTATGTTTTTTTGTTTGTAATCATTTTGCATTCACCGGCTTATGGGTATGTCATACTATCTTCCCAACTTCCTCGCTGCTCCAAATCCAACAAATGAAAAGTTCAAGTCGTAGCTTCCCCCAACAACCCCCTCATCCCCTTCAAGTCGATTATGTGAGTAAATGGGGATCAAGTGTTACCAAACGAGTGAGTGCCAGTGCAAGATACGCACGCTTTAGAGCAAAAGTCTACCGCAAGCTGAAATGCCCCAAGAACTTTAAAATGTAGTTGGGTTGGGGACCACAATCCCCGCCATCATATTCCCCGGATTTTTATGATATATACCCACCCCGCAACGAGGAAATAAATAGGCTTAAAGACTTGGGTTAGAAAAGGGAAGAAAATGCATATAGATGCGCACTTCCCTTATTTAAACTTTCCGGGTGCAGAGAGCCCACTTTCTCTTTACCCGCACGCAGTGTGATTGGCGAACTTTGAACCCGGAGAACATCCGGAGATCCCAGAATATCATCTGAACCGAGCCTAAAGTTTCGCTGCGGAGGTCCTACCGATCCTATTATTTTATCACCGTCCTGCGTCATCGTCCAGACCTTGCCCCCGCCCAAACCTTCCCGGGAACTCAGTACATTATATATAAAAAGTTGTACTTGTATTCAACAGCTAGAGATGAGAGAATATATACATATTTCATCTCGAAGAGAATCCATTCCCTCGTGCGAGTGAGTGTCCATGATCCACCGTCCGGCACCCACTTCATCTATTCTGTCCGTCTGTCGCCAGCAAGCAGCAGCAGAAAAATAATCTTGTATACATTTTCCCCCTCTCCCCTTCCCCTCCCCTGCCACATCCTGAATATATTCTCGAAACGAAAAAAACCAAAGCTGTGCGTATTCCGAGAACTAAACAAAAAGGTTAATTGAAAAAATCCCCGTATAAAAGAAGTACTATCCCCACCAGACCACCACTGAATCATCATTCATCAGATCAAAGAACATCCAAAAATCCAAAAAAATGACCAATGTAAAAAAAGAAACCGCAAAAAATGATGCACGTAAGTGTCGCAAGTAAAACAAAACTTGAAACATATGCCCAGACAAGAAAGGGGAAGAAAAAAGGTAGCAAATTACTCCCGTTCACTCTTACCGCCCCGCACATCCCAAAACATGGAGAGAAGCGGAAGCGTAAAAAAAATATACGATAAAAATCTGAAAAGGACTAGGAAAGAAGATAATTGGAAATAAATATAGATAAACCAATGAGGAAATAATAAAAAATAAGATAGAATAAACTCCAGTACTTTGTAACGCAGCCGCCATCCTCCTCTCCCACCACAAGTCTCCTTTTCCCATCCGAAATCAAAAAACCAAGAAGCAGTAAACACACAAGCACCAGTCAAAATAGAACCATATACAAGCAACTACCCTACCCCTACCACCCCAGCAGACAGTAGCCGAGCTGCAAAGAAGAAAGACTCCACATACACCCGCCTCTTCACCACGCCTCTCTCGTTTCTCTACAGCTGTTTCCCAGCTCCAGGTACGTACCCTCATACAGTCGTCATCACACATCAAGACTATACATAATTGGCGACCAAGAGCAGTGTTAATAAGTACCCTGAGCACACGGCAACCTCTCACCAGGTCCGGTGCCCTAACCGTCACATGTCAACCCCGTTCTGATATATTCCCCTGATGACGCGAGCAGGGTTACCGGCGACGACTGTGAAAGGCGGAACATCCTTGGGGCATCATCAGCTGAAACATTCACTTGTCTCCATTGGCAAGGGGTAGCTGGACATACCCTGGTAACTACGCTTCCAGCGCCTACTACGGATCCTTTGCCGATCGTTATGCCACCCCTAATCGAAAACGAACACCCGGTTAGCGACTCATCATACAAAACAAACTTGTGAAAAGAGCGCAACTTACAAAACAATTACATTTCCTCCCAACCAGCAGTCTTCCTCAATCAAGACTGGCTTGGCCATCTCGGGCCCTCGAGATCCATTTCGTTTTCGGGGGTCAATGGGGTGTGTCGCTGAGTATATGCTAACACCGGGAGACAAAATCGTACGCGCCTTAATGGTGACGGCACAGCTATCCAAAATGGTGCATCCAAATTCAATGTAAACGTTCTTTCCGAGCCGGATGTTGTAGCCGTAGCTGCAGGTGAATGGAGCATCCACCGTGACATCAATAATGTCACTTGTGAACCCGTTCTCACTAACGTATGTGAGCCCACCGGGTGTACCTGGCGCAGCACCTGTATTTACCACCTCCCACTTATTCCCAGGACGTATGATGTCAAGAAGTAATCGACCTTTCTCCGCTTCTGATATTCCAAGGTTGGGGTTCGACGCGACATTATTGTATCGCCAGCATGCCGCTTTGCAAGCTTCTCGTTCGGCGATGAGTTCCGAGGAATTGGCGTGATAGAGCTCCGAGTTGATCATCTTCTCCTTCTCGGACCTTGGTCGGACCATCGAGCCAGTAGCGGCGGCAAGCGCCTGATGAGAGAATGATACGCGACGGTCGGCTCCCGCAGCGCCGCCCGCAGAGGCAGGAACGTTATCGTGTGGCGCCGCTGCTGTTGTCGCCGCTGCTGAAGTGGGTTGTGATGTTTCACCACGTAGAGGCAAGAAGCTCTGCGTACCCTGTGGCGACGTGCTGTCTTGCGATGGTGGAGGAACTGAGATTTCTGCTGCCGCTGTTGGCCGTGGGTGATATGGGCGGTCATCCATACCTATACGATGCGAGGATGTTGGAGTAGAAGCAGGTAACGAGTGAGGATGGCCAGGAGTAGGTGATCCAGCGCCAGGAATGTCCTCTTTAGAGACTATGTATGGTGGGCCAGTAACAACGGTCGGTGGCAGCTGCTTCCCCGGAGGCTTTTGCCAGCTCACTTTCCCGGAATATCCCTCGCACACGAACCCTCCTCGTTTGCAATTGGTACCTATAAGGCTGTAAGCAAATGTCGGTAGGACAGATCGATCAAGTCAAAGAAGCGATGTGTTGTGCAACAGATAGGACAGCAGAAAGACAAACAAGTTAAGAGGGGATTGGGAGGTGGGGACAGGGAAGGGAGGTGAGGATCGTCCAAATAGCCGCCAGCCATCCTCAACAGCAACAAGGAGGCGCAAAATAACGGCACGCGTACAAGACATGGCGGAAATGGACACAATTGATTCGCAAATTCGAGCCCAGCAGTCAAAAATTAAATGGCCACAAGCAAAAACAACGCACGAGGGGGAAAGACTAACATTCCGGTTTTCCTTCATCACACTTTTTCTTTCGCCGGCGACATGTTATGCAACCGGTCTTAGTCCGATTGCTGAAAACCCTCTTTCTTCGCTTTGGATCAACTCTGATTCCAGTGTGTGGATCGATATGAATCCCCTGTGGGTGTGGAGAGCCATCCTCTAGTGTAACATCCCGCACGGACCTTCCATCTTCGTCTGCCCCCGACATTGCATCGTCACCAGATCGTTGTTGTGGAGTTTGGTGCTGTGACGGCATACTTGCTGCCCCCATTGCCGCTTCATGAGCTGCGAGATGATGGTGCTGAGTCTGTGTGGTCGGGGTAATTGATCGTTTTCTCTTGAGTTGGCCATTTGCCGAGTCCGGTGCATCTTCCGTCGAATGCCATGCATCGTTAGCAGGTGTAGAAGCTGGTGGGACATGTGGAGAATTCGAAGGAGAGCGGTTGTGAGGAAGATGTCCATTGTTGGTACGCACCGACGACGCCGAGGTTGTGTTGAGGGCCTGGTTATTACTGTTACTGTTGCCATTCCCGGTGGAATAGATAATTGGACGAGATTGAGTTGGTGTTGCAGATGGCCCAGAGGATGGACCACCAAAGACAGATGTAGAACTGCGGGCTGGAGCTACTGGTGGTTGTGAAGGTGTTGAAGGCGGTGCTTGTGCATTGCCATTTGTATTGCCATTTGTAGCTGGACCATCAGTAGACGGTCTTTGTGAGTTATTGGTGTTGTTATTGCTATTGTTGTTTACAGCGGTGAATTGTTGGGGTCGTGCTTCGCTGGGGGTTGGCGAGGCGGGCTTCAGATCACCTATTTCCATTTCGCTCGACATTGTGGTGATGATGGTGGATGATGCGAGTGTAACCTCGCTCTCACTAATTGCCGCGTTGGAGTTGTTGTGGGTCTTCGGTCGCGATGGTGAGTACGGTCAAGTTCAAGAACTGTGGTCGAGACAGCCGGATTCGATGAGTCGGGTAGTAGTAGACGCGATGACGACGATGTTCCCAGGGTGGAGCGCGGAGTCGAAGGTTCACCGCTTTATTGGGGGTTGCCTGGGGCCAGCGCGCGTTATGTACGTGGACTAACTAACTGATTGTCGGCACTGTCGGATGCTAGGTGGGAGGGTGTGCGGTTAAAGAATAGAATTTCGCGCAGAAACAAAGCGTTGAAGAGTTCGGCGAGCAAGGTGGGAGGAGAGAGGGAGGAAGGGAGGGAGGGAAGGGAAGGGAGGTAAAGGCACCTTTTGGCAACGTGGTGATAGTGGTGGAAGTGATGGTGATGATGATGATGGTAGTTTGGCAGCAAAAGTGAAAGTAGGAAGGAGGGCGGGAAGGCGGAAGAGACCAAGCGCTTCTGTGTGGTGTGGGCGCAAGCTGTGCTGTGCTGTACTGAAGACGCAAGGTGAATGGGTGAAATCAAGTGAAGGAATATGTGATGAGTGAAAGTAAGCGGATGCCAGTGCTGGTGCGCACCAACCCCCAACAAGACAAGACTAAACAACTTGAAAACCCCAAAACTGGGACTCGCTGCAACTGCGGATGAGGAGTTGGGACCCGGTATGAACGTTGGTTGACCGAAGGTCACAAGGACTGCCGATGGTTTTTTGGTGGGACACGACTGCTCGCCAACCCAACCAAAAGAGCTACTAATTCGGGCGACAGGAGACAAATAGTGAAGTCTATGATCGGGACGCGCGGTGGGCAAAGGATGGTTTCCTGAAGAAAAAGTGGAGAGGTGGTGGGTGATACTTAGTCCGGAGTTCTAGTGCAGTTGGCGGTACGGGCGGGCTACCACTTGCCGCAGCATGGGTGATGACAACGTAGCTTCGTGCGACCAGGCGAGCTGAAAGCTAAGTTGTAAAAAAACTCAAATAGGAGAGACAAGAAAACACATTCGGGGGAATTATTATTAGGATTCGCAGATGAGAGGCGAATGAGACAGAAGCAGGAATTTGGGCTGGGTGAGGATAATGATGACGCTGATGATATTGGATTGTGAATGGGTTTTGGTTTGGTGTCTGAGGAAAACTCCTCAGCGAATGAAACCCGTCCGCAGAGGTGAGTTGGTTGAACACATCGAGCCGGGGTTCGGCTAGACGCGCAGCGGATAAGCAACGCTGTGTTCCGTGTTAGTAGCCACAAGACAAAGCAAAGTCTCTCTCCCTCTCTCTGATGAAAGCTGCTGAGAGAGGTATGGGGCAGCGACAGAAACACTATCATCTAATTGCACGGCAGACGTGGTGATTTCCTGGTTGATCATGAATACTGCAAACAAACTCCCCCGATAATACATAGTACATGTTAAGTACCTTATTAAGTGATACATGATTTTACGAGCAGCAATTTGGAAGCGCAGGAAGGTGTCCAGGAACAGCGGTGGAACACCGGCAGCGGTCACATTCTGAAAGGCGTCCTATAACTGCCATGCCAGCTTATACCCAGACGGTGCACTCTATCTACGTCACACGCTGACCCACCCGTTCTCCCAGCTACTGGTCGTCTAACTGTGAGGCACAGCAGCCCTCTTTGTTCGGAATTACCCGCGGACTTCCCAACCCGCAAGCATCACACACTCTCTCATCCTATCAACCCACCTTTGGAGCCTTCTTTTCATCGGAGAATCACCCATTACGGTGTATACGCGATTACCGCATGCCCAATTATCTATCGGTTCCTGGCGATTTTCGTATAGCTGGCGACTCAAACGTACGATGTTTTGTTTGCTTTTTCTTATTCCTGGAGGGCATAATCTCGTGGCGAACTCTGACAGACCCCCCTCCCCAGCAGAATTTCTTCGTGGTGATGGACCAGGCCCGGGCGCCCATCCCACCATCAAACGAAGAAGAAACACTTTGCTGGGCATGACCCGACAACCAAACACTTGTCACCGACCGCATCAACACTAGCCGTACCTAAATCGACACGGCTCAACGCTATAGTCGTCATCATCCAGTTTCATACTCTACGAACGTTTGCTTCGCCACGCTGAACTCGAAAGCTGAAATGGCGCTTATCGACACACCCGGCAAAGAGCAACTTCTTTTTTGCACTACCTTCTCAATTGCAGGCTTGGATACCTAGAGCGCAGAGTGCACCCTCGAAAGTACGGCTCTTACCGTATTAACATCAAAATATACTTGATCGATGGCGCCTGCATGCTACCCAGTACTGAGTACATATGCAAAGAAGGTTCACTCTTCCGCACTCAAAAAACACGTTTCACGAGCCCACAAACCTGCGCGTCTGTTTCGATGCACAGCCTCCCTAGCATCCTCCAATCAGCAATCATGGTTGGAGGATGCCTTTTTAATCTATTTCTCTATTGTTACCGCCTGCAACCACAATCAAGTCTGATTCTGGAGTATTGGGGCGTCTGGTGGTGGTGGGGCAGTTACCGCTGGCGCAATAAACAACGATCTCTCCACCTTGTGCCCTACCGTTTCTAATTGCGCCACGGCCTTACATACTCAATAAACATACGGATAATAGTCACTCGCCTCGAATGTCAATCGCGAGATAATCCGCGTGTAGCTCGTCTCTTTGAATACATATATTTAAGCGAGAAACGGGGAGTTTCTTTTATTGTTAAAGATTGTAACGGTGGCGAAGGCAGTGGTGATAGTCTGGTGGATGATGATGGTGTGCTAAAGGGTTGTGGTGTTCTCATCTGTATCCTGCCGCGTTCGAACATTCTTTGACGATTTCAGGATCTGCATGACCCCTCCGCATGATGCCGATTCCCTGATTCGATCAACACAACTCACAGAAATTCTTCAGGCCTATATCGCAGCACCTGCCGCGTAGGTACTCGAGGTTTACCGACGTGGCCCAACTTGACCTGTTGAGAAGAAAGCAAGAAAATAAAACGGCCATGATCCCCAGAATCTGAACCTGTCAAGCGCAAGTGGCAATTTCAACCAAGGTTAGCGAGATAAACAACTAATTTCAAGAATTCACCATACAACGAACTGGGATAACTTACATCGGACCTGGACCTGGACCTGGACCTGGACCTATTAGACCTAACCTTGTAGGGCAATATGTGAGCTAAGTCCACTAAGTCCACAGCTTCTCGAGTGCGTCTTCTCATGGCGCTACAACTCCGAAACCGGCAATCAAATGGCTTACGACTTCCGCTTTTGGCGCGCCGTATTCCTGTGGCACAGTGAACCCAAGAAAAGCAAAGGAAACACACTCTCATCCCTATTCCCACTTCCCCGCGTCGCCTGCAGAAAAGCATCTGTCACCTTGTTATTCTTCAGGCAGGTATTATCAATATGAGACAAAATCAACGCACAGCCACTGGTGCATACATCGAACAAAGCGCGCCTGAGGGGATTTTATCGCCTGCCCGCGATGTGTTTTTGGACATCAGCGATGAAATTATCAAGAATACGACTCGACTTCCAAAGTTCTTCACAGTGGAAAATAGGTTGGACGTTTTAGGTCAAGTGGTAATTGGTTTTTGATTCCGGCTGGGCTTAGCGGCGCGGAGTCGGCGCATGTTCTACAAATGTTGTGTGCGACAGTGCGGCCAACAGAGTGAGGTCACGCACTCTCAGACTCGTTACCTTGCCCATCTTAGTTTAGACTGTGTTTTTCCAGCCGCTGGATAAAGTGGTGACAAAGGTCTACTCGACACGAACGGTTGAACCATGATCCCGGTACTTCATATCCCTCCGTACGGTACTCATGACCGGTATTAAGGGAAACAGCACCAAGAACGGATTGCTCTCCCTTCGGAATCGGCAACATTCGGACCTGTTTGGATACAGTTCCTTCTACGTTCCAGTGCCCGTGAGTGGGACGATGATAGATGCGACCGCCAGAGACACGCAGACGATGTCGGTACCTAGCTAGAGTGACTATTGTCGAATAAAACCTGGCTTGA
>Ga0307515_10000391_pt1 | contig 106353 bp, 86 predicted proteins | sample 17_EM_MG_FD_194513 | JGI IMG/M metagenome (GOLD analysis project Ga0307515, IMG submission 194513) | Populus trichocarpa ectomycorrhiza microbial communities from riparian zone in the Pacific Northwest, United States - 17_EM | ecosystem: Host-associated > Plants > Roots > Unclassified | place...
TCACCGGTGCCGGTCAGCAGCGATTCGAGATGCTCCAGCAACGGCGGCATGACCAGTTCATAGCCATAAGCACGGGCGGTGTCGAGCAGTTCACGACGCAGTTCTTCGATGTGCCGGGCCTCTGAGGGCAGGACATCGGCAATGTGATCCGGCAGGACCCAAGCAGACATGGAATTTCGGGGGGCTGTTAAAAACTGGATTTTACCGGAGGGAGGATGGCTCACCCCCAGGTTGGCTCACTGCGTGTAGCCGCCCACCCCCTTGCAGGGGGCGGCACCAGTGGCCTGGCAAAGCCAGTTCCACGGTACCCCTGGAATAAGAGCGTCGCGCCTTCGGCGGTATGACTCCCTCTCCCGCATGCGGGAGAGGGTTGGGGTGAGGCTGGTTGCGGTGTACTCGGTTACGAAAGGAGCCAGAGCAGGATGAGGCCGATCAGCATGCTGCACAGGCCGAAGAAACGAATCTGGCCGTCGCTCATCTGCAGGATCTGCTCGAACATGCGCCGCCAGCGTAGCGGCGACAGGAAAGGCAGCAGACCCTCGATGACCAGCACCAGGGCCAGTGCCGCCCACAGCGTGCCAGCGTCCAAGGCTTACTTCTTGCCGGCAGGCGCAGCGGCCGCGGCCGGCGCACCGCCGCGCATGGCCTTGAAGAATTCGGACGAGGACGGATCGAGCACCATCACGTCGCTCTTCTTGTTGAAGCTGGCGCGGTAGGCGTCCAGGCTGCGGTAGAACTGCGCGAACTGCGGATCGCGGCCGAAGGACTCGGCGTACAGGCGCGAGGCTTCGGCGTCGCCCTCACCCTTGATCTTCTGCGCATCGCGGTAGGCGTTGGCCACCGTCACCTCGCGCTGGCGGTCGGCGTCGGCGCGGATCTTTTCGCCCTCGGCGGCACCGGTGGAACGCAGCTCGTTGGCCACGCGCTTGCGCTCGGCCTCCATGCGGCGGTAGACCGATTCGGTGATGGCCTCCACATAGTCCACGCGGGTGATGCGCACGTCGATCACGTCCACGCCCCAGGGCTTGCTGCCCTTGACCACGTCGAGTACTTCGCGCTTCACGTCGGCCATCAGGGCCTCGCGCTTGAGCGACAGCAGGTCCTTGACGGTGCGGCGGTTGATTTCTTCCTGGAAGGCGTTGCGCACCACACGGTTGAGCTGGTTGGCACCGGCGCTTTCATCCAGGCCGACGTTGCGGATGTATTCCGAAGGCTCGATGACGCGCCAGCGCACGTACCAGTCGATCACCACACGCTGCTTCTCGGCGGTGAGCATGGGCTCGGCGTCGACGCTGTCCAGCGTCAACAGGCGCTTGTCGAGATACGACACGTTCTGGAACGGCGGGGGCATCTTGAAATGCAGGCCCGGCTCGGTGATGACTTCCTTGATCTGGCCCAAGGCGTAGACCACGCCGAACTGGCGCTGGTCGACCACAAACAACATGGAGCTGAGCAAGGCCAGCACCACCAACAGCGAAGACGCGATAAAACCGACTCGATTCACAATATTCTCCTAGGGCCGGCTTGCACTAGCGCACGTCGCGCTCGCGCGAACGCGAGCTGTCACGCGTACGGGCATCGTTGGACAGGGCGGGCGGCAGGTTCGGCAGCGAAGGCGTCGACGTGCTGCCGGCCTGGCTTTCGACCGTGCCGGATGCAGCAGCCTGTTGCGCTGACATCTGCATGATCTTGTCCAGCGGCAGGTACAGCAGGTTCGAGCCCTGGCGGGAATCGACCAGCACCTTGGTCACGTTGCCGTAGATCTGCTGCATGGCGTCGAGGTACATGCGGTCACGCGTGACCTGGGGCGCCTTCTGGTATTCGGTCAGCACCGAGCGGAACCGCTGCGCGTCGCCGTCGGCCTGGGCCACGATCCGGGCCTTGTAGGCGTCGGCTTCTTCCTTCAGGCGCGAAGCGGAACCCACGGCGCGCGGTATCACGTCGTTGGCATAGGCCTGGGCCTCGTTCTTGGCGCGCTCGCGTTCCTGGCCGGCCTTGAGCACGTCGTCGAACGCAGCCTGCACCTGCTCGGGCGGACGCACGCCGCTTTGCTGCAGGTTGATGCCGACGATTTCGATGCCGACCTTGTAGCGGTCGAGAATGGTCTGCATGAGGGTGCGCACACGCGAGCCGATCTGGTCGCGTTCCTCGGCCAGCGCCGAGTCCATTTTCATCTTGCCGACCACTTCGCGCACCGCGGTTTCGGCGGCCTGCACCACCGCGCCGGTCGGGTCCTTGCTCTCATAGAGGAAGGCCTGGGCGTTGTTGAGCCGGTATTGCACCGCGAACTTGATTTCGACGATGTTCTCGTCTTCGGTCAGCATGGCCGACTCGCGCAGGCCGGTGGCCTTGATCACCGAATCGCGTCCCACGTCGACCGAGCGGATCTGGCTGACGTAGACCAGCTCATGGCGCTGGACCGGGTATGGCAGGCGCCAGTTGAAACCCGCGCCGACCGTGGTCTTGTAACGGCCGAATTGCGTGATCACCGCCTGCTGGCCTTCCTGCACGATGAAGAAGCCGGTGCCGAGCCAGATCAGCACGACCACGCTGGCGATCAGGCCGATGCCGATGCCGGTGCTTTTCATGTCGGGCTGGAAACCGCCGCCATTGCCACCATTGCCGCCGCTGCCATTGCCGCCGAAACGGCCGCCGCCCTTGTTGCCGCCGAACAGGCTGCCGAGCTTGCGGTTGAAGTCGCGCCAGAGTTCATCCAGATCGGGCGGCCCCTGGTTGCCGGAATTCTGGTTTCGGCCGGGGGTATTGGGGTTATTGGGGTTATTGCGTGGCGGCTCGGAAGGACGGTCGCCGTCGGGCCGATTGCCCTCGGGGCGGTCCTTGCCATCGGAAGACTTGTCATCACCACGGCCCCAGCGGGGGTCGTTCAGGTTGAACATGCCTCGGATGCGGCCCTGCAGTCCCGCCCAGCCGGACTGGCCGGCCCGGCCCGGGGCCGGTGGAGTGATGTTCATGCGTTCAAGTCTCTCTGTTTTCATTGTCCAATTGTGCCCAATCGGGCATCGGCCTCAAGGAGTTCAGGGGAATGCTCGGCAGCCGCCTCCAACGAGGCTGCGGCGGCGGATTTGGCCATCTCCGCCAGTTGCAGACGCAAGGCCGGCAGGCCCTGCCCGCTCTTGGCACTGACGAACAGCCGCGGCACCTGCTGGCCGTCGACTTCCATCGTGTCCTGCATCACAAGCGGCAGGCGCTCGGGTTCGAGCGCGTCCAGTTTATTGAAGACCAGCAGTTGCGGCACGTCGGCGGCGCCGATTTCACGCAACACATTCTGCACCTCGGCCATCTGCTCGGGAAAGCCCGGGTTCGAGGCGTCGACCACGTGGATCAGCAGGTCGGCGTCGGCCGCCTCCTGCAGCGTGGCGCGGAAGGCGTCGATCAGGCCGTGCGGCAGGTCGCGGATGAAACCCACGGTATCGGACAGCGACACCGAGCGTCCGCCACCTTCCTGGTTGCCCAGGTACAGCTGGCGCGTGGTGGTGTCGAGCGTGGCGAACAACTGGTCGGCCGCATAGGCGCGGGCCTTGACCAGCGCATTGAACAGGGTGGATTTGCCGGCATTGGTGTAGCCCACCAGCGAAATCGTGAAGGCGTCGCGCCGCGAACGCTGGCGCCGTTGGGTGCTGCGCTGCTTCACCACCTTGGCCAGCCGCTCCTTGGTGCGCTTGATCGATTCGCCGAGCATGCGGCGGTCGAGCTCGATCTGCTTTTCACCCGGGCCGCCGCGCATGCCGATACCGCCGCTTTGCCGCTCCAAGTGCGACCAGCGCCGCACCAGCCGGGTCGTCAGGTATTGCAGCCGCGCCAACTCGACCTGCAGCTTGCCTTCGTGGCTGCGCGCACGCTGGGCAAAAATCGTCAGGATCAGCAAGGTGCGGTCGTTGACCGGCAGCTCGATATGGCGCTCCAGATTGCGCTGCTGCGCCGGGCTCAGGCTCTGGTCGAACAGGATTTCGGTGGCGCCGTGCATCTGCGCCAGCAGCTTGATCTCGTCGGCCTTGCCGCTGCCGACGAACAGGGCGGCGTCGGGCGCGCGGCGCTTGCAGCTGATGCGGGCCACGACACGCATGCCGGCGGTTTCGGCCAGCAGGCCCAGCTCTTCGAGTTCCGGGTCGTAATGGGGCAGGCCCAGATCGACCCCGACCAGAATGGCCAGCGCCGTAGCGTTGTCGGGCAACTCGGACGAACTTAGGGACGAACTCAAATCAGGTGTCGGGTCAGGTGGGGAGGCGTTTTGCGAGGGTCCAAAAGCGCGAACGCCGCAATGGGCGTTCGGCTAGGGGAAGAAAACACAGCCGGGATCAGCTGTTGGCCTCGGATGCAGGCTCTTCGGCCGTCGAGAAGTTCACGGCACGGCCGGGAACAATGGTGGAGATGGCGTGTTTATAGACCATCTGGGTCACGGTGTTGCGCAACAGCACAACGTATTGGTCAAAAGACTCAATCTGGCCTTGGAGCTTGATGCCGTTGACGAGGTAAATCGACACCGGCACGTGCTCGCGACGCAGGGTATTGAGAAATGGGTCTTGCAAGAGCTGCCCTTTATTGCTCACGATATTCTCCGTGTTGTGAAGTTGTTAATGAAGAACAGACCTTACCACAGGGTTACCAGGACTTGCGCCCCGCTGCGTAAACCCCTAGCAAAATTGTTGGGACCAGGCCAGAGGCTTAGCCGTCTTTATCTGTAAAAGGATTGTGCGACGTCTTCATTTCGATGCGCAGCGGCGTACCGACGAGGTTGAATTCCTTGCGGAACCGACCTTCGAGGAAGCGTTTGTAGGCATCGGTCACGTGCTCCAGCGAATTGCCGTGGATCACGATCACCGGCGGGTTCATGCCGCCCTGATGGGCGTAGCGCAGCTTGGGGCGGAACATGCCGGCCCGTTTCGGGCTCTGGAACTGCACGGCTTCGAGCAACAGCCGGGTCAGCACCGGCGTCGACATCTTGCAGGTGGCCGCCTTGTGCGCCTGCAGGATCGAGGCCCACAGCGGACCCAGGCCCTGCCGCTTTTCGGCGGAGATGAAATGCAGCGACGCGAACTTGAGGAAGGCCAGCCGGGTTTCAATGGAGCGCTGCACCAGCTCGCGCTGGTAGGAGTCGACCGCGTCCCACTTGTTGATGGCCAGCACCACGGCACGGCCGCTTTCCAGGATGTAGCCGGCGATGTGGGCGTCCTGGTCGGTCACGCCCTGGGTGGCATCGACCAGCAGCAGCACCACGTTGCAGGTCTCGATGGCCTGCAAGGTCTTCACCACCGAGAATTTCTCGATCGCCTCGAAAACCTTGCCCTTGCGGCGCAGGCCAGCGGTGTCGATCAGCTCGAAACGGTGGCCGTTGCGCTCGAACGGCACGGTGATCGCGTCGCGGGTGGTGCCGGGCATGTCGAATGCCACCAGCCGCTCCTCGCCGAGCCAGGTATTGATGAGCGTGGACTTGCCGACGTTCGGCCGTCCCGCCACCGCGAGCTTGGTGAGGTTGTTGTCAACACCCTCCTCCTCTTCGTCCACGTCCGGCAGGTTCAGCGGCTCCAGCGCCAGATCGATCAGGCTGCGGATACCCTGGCCGTGTGCGGCCGAGACGGGAAACACCTCGCCCAGGCCCAGCTCGTAGAAGTCGGCCAGCTGGTGGCCTTCGGTCATGCCTTCGGCCTTGTTGGCCACCAGCACGCAGGGCTTGCCCAGACGGCGCAGGTAGTTGGCGATGTCGTGGTCTTGCGCCGACAGGCCGGCGCGTGCGTCCACCACGAAGATCACCGTGTCGGCCTCGGCCACGGCCTGGCGCGTCTGCTTGGCCATCTCCTTGTAGATGCCGCTGCTCGCGTCGGGCTCGAAACCGCCGGTGTCGATGACGATGAATTCGTGCTTGCCCTGGCGGCCGTTGCCGTAGTGTCGGTCACGGGTGAGTCCGGCAAAGTCGGCCACGATGGCGTCGCGCGACTTCGTCAGCCGGTTGAATAGGGTGGATTTGCCGACATTGGGGCGCCCGACCAGGGCGAGTACAGGTTTCATGGAATGTGGAGAGACCGCGTTATTCAGGTTGGAAGCCGAAGACGCCGCCGTTGCGCGTGACGACGACCACGGTGTCGCCGGCCAGGACAGGCGCTGCCGCGATCGGTGAACCGTCCGTGGTGAGGCGGGTCAGCGGAGAACCGTCCTCGCGCGAAAGAAAATGGACCAGGCCGGTGTTGTCGCCGATGGCGACCGAGCGGCCCACGGCCAGCGGCGCGGTCAGGGTGCGGTAGTGCAGGCGATCGCTCACCCAGGCCTGGGTACCGTCATTGCGCTGCCAGGCCACGACCTTGCCGTCACCTTCGGAGCCGAACACCAGGCGGTCGTCGCCGGCCACGCCTTCGAAGCCGACTGACGCCTTGCTCCAGACCACGGTGCCGCGGGCGGTGTTCACGCAGCCGACGGAAGACTGGAAGGCACGGGCGCAGACCACGCCACCGACACGGCTCGTGTGGCCCACCAGGTCCACCAGGCGCTCGACGTCGTTGGTGCCGCGCGGTGCGGCGATCGGCGCCTCCCAGCGCACGCTGCCGTTCGAAGGATTCAAGCCGACCATGCGGCCGGAAAGACCTGCGACCAGGGTGTCGCCCACGGCCATCAGCACACCGCCCTGGCGCAGCACCAGGGGTTCGCCGGGTCGCGGCTGCGTCCAGAGCCTGCGGCCGCTTTGGCCGTCGAAGGCCGAGATCGAGCGATCGGCCGCCAGCAGGAACACCCGGCCACCGGCCACGAACGGGGCGGTAAAGACCTGCGCGTTCAGCTTCTGGCGCCAGATTTCCTTGCCGGCTTCGAGCGCGACGAGTTCATTGCCGGTGGTGACCACCGCCGCGACCTTGCCGTCGCTGCCCACGCCGGCCGACAGCGGTGCGCCCACCGAGGTGCGCCAGAACTCGCGGCCGGTGCGTGCGTCGAGCGCGGTCACCGTACCGCTGGCACTGGCCAGCGCCACGGTGCTGCCCTGTACGTTCACTTCCAGCGGAAACTCGACTTCGCCGAGTTTCACGTTCCAGGCCTGCCGCACGCCGAGCAAGGAGACGTTGGCCGGCAACTCGGCCGGCTTGGGTTTGCTGGAGCCCGCACAGGCCGCCAACATGGCCACCAGAACCAGCGCAGCCGATACACGAGCGGGCCGTGCAAAACACATTTTTGACATCACTTCTTGATCTCCGTGGATGCGGTCACGCCGCGCGGATCGACACCGAGTGCGTTGAGCTTGATTTCCACCAGGCGGCGGTAATCGGTGCGTTCCTCGAAGCCCTTGTAGGCCTTTTGGTATTCGGCGATGGATTCGGCCTTCTTGCCTTGCAACGCCAGCACGTCGCCCTTGCGGTCGGCCACCAGCGCGGTGTATTCCGCGGGGAACGAGGCCGACAACTGCTTCATCGCATCGTCATAGGCCTTGGCCTCGACCAGCACGCTGGCCAGCCGCAGCCGCGCCAGGGCCTGGTAACCCTCGTCGGACGCCTTGTCGGCGACCCAGGTCAGCGCCGTCTTGGCGCCGTCGACATTGCCCTTGTCGAACAAGGCCTTGCCGGCGAGCAGGCCGGCCTGCTGCGCATAGGTGGTGCCGCCGAACTTGTCTTTCATGTCGGTGAAGGCGCGTTCGATCTTGGCCGGGTCGCCAGCCTGCGCGGCACGTTCAACCTCGTCGAACATGGCCGAGGCCTGGGCGGCCTGCTGGCGATTCCAGTATTGGTAGAAGTTCCAGGCGGCGAAACCGCCGAGCACCACGATCAGCAGCCAGCTGATGAGATTGCCGTATTGCTTCCAGAAGTGCTTGATCTGGTCAAGCTGTTCTTGTTCTTCGAGGTCGAGATGCGTTGCCATGTGGTGTCCAGAGTCAAGCCGGCGATTGTAGGGTGAGTAATTGGGGCGCCCAGGCGGCCAGGTCGGCGAGCGACTCGGTGCGCTGCGCACCGCCGCCGGTGTTGCCGTCACGCAGGGATTTGACGGTCACCTCGTTGCGGGCCAGTTCGTCGGCGCCGAAGACCAGCGCGTAGCGCGCGCCGCTGGCGTCGGCCTTCTTGAACTGCGACTTGAAGCTGCCCAGGCCTTCGGCCGTGCCGGCATGCATCTGCACCTGGACACCGGCGGCGCGCAAGGCCTCGCAGGCGGCCACGGCGGTGGGCATGGCCTCGGCCGACGGCACGACCGCATAGACATCGGGCGGGCTCAACGGCGGCTGCGCACCGACCGCCTCGAGCAGCAGCAACATGCGCTCCACGCCCATGCCCCAGCCGACCGCCGGCGTCGGCTTGCCGCCCAACTGCTCGAACAGGCCATCGTAGCGGCCACCGCCGCAGACCGTGCCTTGCGAGCCGAGCTTGTCGGTGATCCATTCGAACACGGTGAGGTTGTAGTAGTCCATGCCGCGCACCAGGCGCGGGTTGATGCGGTAGCTCAGGCCGACCGCGTCGAGCACCGCGCGCACCGCGTTGAAGTGGGCGAGCGAGGCCTCGCCGAGGAAGTCCATCAGCTGCGGCGCGGCTTCGACGATGGCCTGCATCGCCGGGTTCTTGGTGTCGAGGATGCGCAGCGGATTGCTGTGCAGCCGGCGCCTGGCGTCTTCGTCCAGCACATCGGCATGCGCCTCGAAATGCGCGATCAGCGCGGCGCGGTGCGCCATGCGTTCACTCGGCTGGCCCAGGCTGTTGAGCTCGAGCCGCACGTGTTCCATCGGGATGCCCAGGTCGCGCAGCAGCGCGCGGCACATCAGGATCTGCTCGGCGTCCACCTCGGGCCCGGCGAAGCCCAGGGCCTCGACATCGATCTGGTGAAACTGGCGGTAGCGCCCTTTTTGCGGCCGCTCGTGGCGAAACAACGTCACCGCCGACCAGACCCGCATCGGCCCGTTGTACAGCGCGTTGTGCTCGACCATGGCGCGCACGATGCCGGCGGTGGCCTCGGGGCGCAGCGTGAGCTTGTCGCCGTTCATCGCGTCGACGAAGGAATACATCTCTTTTTCGACGATGTCGGTCACCTCGCCCAGGCCGCGCACGAACAAGGCTGTTGGCTCGACGATCGGTGTGCGCACGTTGGCGTAGGCGTAGCGGGCCATCAGCGCGCGCACCTTGGCTTCGAACCACTCCCAGCGCGCCGACTCGGGCGGCAGGATGTCGTTCATGCCTTTGACGGCCGTCAGCTTCTCGGTTTTGGCCGCAGCCGGTTTTTCTGCCCGTTCGGCAGTGTGTTTGTCAGCCATGGTGGTTCAAGCGCTTCAGCGTGGGCCGCCGAAACGCTTCTCGATGTAGTTTTCAACAATCTGGTGGAACTCTTGCGCGATGTTGTCGCCGCGCAGGGTCACGCTTTTTTCACCGTCGATATACACCGGCGCGGCCGGGGCCTCGCCGGTGCCGGGCAGGCTGATGCCGATGTCGGCATGTTTGCTTTCACCCGGGCCGTTGACGATGCAGCCCATCACCGCCACCTTCATCTTCTCGACGCCAGGGTACTGTTCACGCCAGACGGGCATCTGCGCGCGCAGGAAATCGTCGATCTCCTTGGTCAGTTCCTGGAAGGTGGTGCTGGTGGTGCGGCCGCAGCCCGGGCAGGCGGTGACGCTGGGCACGAAGCTGCGCAGGCCGAGCGACTGCAGGATCTCGGAGGCGATCACCACCTCCTGCGTGCGCGCTTCGCCGGGCTGCGGCGTGAGCGAGACGCGGATGGTGTCGCCGATGCCTTCCTGCAGCAGCACCGCCAGGGCCGCGCTGGACGCCACCGTGCCCTTGGTGCCCATGCCGGCTTCGGTCAGCCCCAGGTGCAGCGCGTAGTTGCAGCGCTGGGCCAACGCGCGGTAGACCGAGATCAGGTCCTGCACGCCACTGACCTTGCACGACAGCAGGATCTGGTGCGCGGGCAGGCCGATGTCTTCGGCACGGCGCGCGGATTCGATGGCCGAGGTGATCAGCGCCTCGTACATCACCGACTTCGCGCCCCAGGGCGTGGCCAGCCGGCTGTTTTCGTCCATCATGCCGGCCAGCAGTTCCTGGTCGAGACTACCCCAGTTCACGCCGATGCGCACCGGCTTGTTCCAGCGGATAGCGGCTTCGATCATCTGGCCGAACTGCTTGTCGCGCTTGTCGCCCTTGCCCACGTTGCCGGGGTTGATGCGGTACTTGGACAAGGCCTCGGCGCAGGCCGGCACCTCGGTCAGCAGGCGGTGACCGTTGTAGTGGAAGTCGCCGATCAGCGGCACGTTGACGCCCATGCGGTCGAGCTGCTCGCGGATGTAGGGCACGGCGGCGGCGGCCTCGGGCGTGTTCACCGTGAGGCGCACCATCTCCGAGCCGGCCAGGGCCAGTTCCTTGACCTGGATCGCCGTGCCGATGGCGTCGACGGTGTCGGTGTTGGTCATGGACTGCACCCGCACCGGCGCGTCGCCCCCCACCGTGACCAGGCGGTCGCCCCAGCACACCTGGGCCTGGAGGGTGTTGCGCTGCGCCGGCACAACCGGCTCGATGGGTGTCAGGTCTTTCACTACTTCACCTCGAAACGCGCGACGTTGACCTTGGTCATCGGCACCAGGTCCAGCGGCTGGCCGCGCACCTGCACCTTGACCAGGTCGGCCCGGCCAACCACCACGGCCAGCGGCGGCGTGCCGTCGGCCTGCACGGTTTCACCGGGCTTGATGATGCGGTTCAGCGACACCACGCCCTTGGCGTCGGTCACCTTGACCCAGGATTCACCCTCGGCGCTGAGCACGAAAATGGCGGACCCGACCGGCGCCGAAACCGCGGGTGCGGCCACTGCTGCGGCGGGGGCTGGCGTTGCCGGAAGCGTCGCGCCAGAGGCCGGCGTAGACACGTTGGGCGCGGTGGACACTGTGGACGCGGCAGGTTCCGCGGGCGTGGCCGTCGGGTCCATCAGCGGCGGCGGCGGTGCTTCGCCGACCGTCGTGGACGTCGTGGACGTTGCGGCCTCGTCATGCATCTTGGGCCATACCAGCAGCAGCAAGGCGCCGACCAGCAGCACCACCACAGCGATCACCGCAGGGCTGAACATGCGGCCGCGCACGGAAAAACTCGAACCCGAACCAGGTGGACGGAACGGGGCGTTGATGGTCGGGGCATCCACGGCCAGCCGGGCGCCGCCGTTGCGCGGCAGCAGCTCGAGCACCGGCGCCGGATCGACCTTGAGGTTGCGGCACACGCTCGCCGCCAGCCCGCGTGCGAACACCAGGTCGGGCAGCAGATCCAGCCGGCCGGCCTCCAGGGCCTCCAGCTTGGCGACCGGCACCTTCAGCGAAAAAGCCATCGCGTCCACATGCAGGCCATGGGCCTCGCGTGTCTGGCGCAACATGGCCCCGGCCCGCATGGCCGCGGCGCTGGCATCGCCCGCATGTTGGGCCATATCACCCGTCATCGACGCATCGGGCTGCTCACTCATTAAATGCTCTCCGCTCGTAGGATGCCATTTCTTTCGACTGGCCAAAACGTTTTCTCAACTGCTCGGACAACTGCTGCACGGCCTCGGTGTTGCCCATGCGCTGCTCGACCTTGATGCCCAGCCACAACGACTCGGCGTTGGCCAACTCGGAATTGTTCAAGCGGCGAATATAGAACTGCGCGCGCACCAGTTCGCCGCGCTGGAACAACAGGCTCGCCAGGTTGAAGCCGGTGATGGGATTGCCCGCGTCGAGCTCATAGGCGCGCGCCAGGGTTCGCTCGGCCTCGGGCAGCTTGCCCGCGCTTTGCTGGCACAGGCCCTGGGCCATGAACGTCTTGGCCCGGCCACCATAGGTGGGATTGGCCAGGGCTTCGTTGAACAGCTGGTCGGCCTCGGCATAACGCCCCTGCGTACACACCAGCCAGCCGTAGTTGTGCAGGGTGTTGGCTTCGCGCGGATTGAGCGAGATGGCGCGGCGGAAACTGTCTTCGGCCAGCCGCTGGTCGTTCAGCCGCATGAAGATCAGGCCGCGCAGGTTGTAAGCGTCAGCAAAGGTCGGGTCGATGGCGAGCGTCTGCTTGGTCTCGTCCAGTGCCACCGAAGTCTGGCCCTGCTCGAAATACCCGGAGGCCAGCTGCAGGCGGACGCGGGCGCGCCTGCGGGATTCCGGTTCGTCCGACTCGGTCAGCAGGTCGGGCCGGCTGGTGACCGTCAGGCTGGGGCCTCTTGCGACGTCGTTCGAGCTGGTGGTGGTGGTCGTGGTGGTGCATCCGGCAAGACCGACGAGGCCTGCGAGCGCGGCCATCAGCAGCCCCCCACGCAGGCGAGACGCCATCCAGCCACCGCGAGTTGTTGTACCCATCGTTGTACCCATCATCGTCACGTCTCCTTGGTCGCCGTCGTCTCGGGCGCGGCTGGTTTGAGCATGATGGTGCGCTGCTGCGCCATGCGGGTGGCGACCCGGGTGCGGTCTTTCACGTCGCCGGCCAACTGGCCACATGCGGCGTCGATGTCATCGCCACGGGTCTTGCGCACCGTGGTGACGATGCCCGCGTCGGCGAGCATCTTGGCAAATGCCGTCACCCGTGGCGCCGGCGAACGCAGCAGGCCGGAGGCGGGAAACGGGTTGAAAGGAATCAGGTTGAACTTGCACCACACGCCAGGCCGGCGGTGGCGCTGCACCAGCTCGATCAGCTGCTGCGCATGTTCAGGCGTGTCGTTCACGCCATCGAGCATGCAGTATTCGAAGGTGATGAAGTCGCGCGGCGCATGGTCGAGGTAACGGTTGCACGCGTCCATCAACTCGGCCAGCGGGTATTTCTTGTTCAGCGGCACGAGGTTGTCGCGCAGGGCATCGTTCGGCGCGTGCAGCGAGACGGCGAGCGCCACCGGGCAGTCGTTGCCAAGCCGGTCGATCATCGGCACCACGCCCGAGGTCGACACCGTGACGCGCCGGCGCGACAGGCCGTAGCCGTGGTCGTCGAGCATCACCCGCAGTGCCGGCACCAGCGCGTTGTAGTTCTGCAGGGGTTCGCCCATGCCCATCATCACCACGTTGGAGATGATGCGTTCGTCGCGTTTCAGGTGCTTGCGCAGGAAGTGCTCGGCGAACCAGAGCTGGGCGATGATTTCACCCGAGGTCAGGTTGCGGCTGAAGCCCTGATGGCCGGTGGAGCAGAAACGGCATCCCACGGCGCAACCGGCCTGGGACGAGATGCAAAGGGTGCCGCGATCATCTTCAGGGATGAACACCGCCTCGACGGCATCGCCAGCGCCCACGTCGAACAGCCACTTGATGGTGCCGTCGGCGGATTCATGCTGGCTGATGACGCGCAGGCCCTGCACATGGGCCGTGGTCTTGAGCTTGCCGCGCAGGGACTTCGCCAGATCGCTCATCTGGTCGAAGTCGGACGCACCGCGCTGGTGGATCCAGCGGAACAGCTGGGTCGCGCGGAAGCGTTTTTCCCCGAGCCGCTCGCACAGCGCGGCCAAGCCTTCTAGATCGAAGTCGAGCAGGTTGGCCGTCATTGCACAGGGGTGCGGGGCGTCCGCTTCAGCGGGAGAAAACGTTCAGACCGGCGAAGAAGAAAGCGATTTCTTGTGCGGCGGTTTCAGCGGCGTCAGAGCCGTGCACGGCGTTGGCGTCGATGCTGTCGGCGAAGTCGGCGCGGATGGTGCCGGCAGCAGCCTTCTTGGGGTCGGTGGCGCCCATCAGGTCACGGTTCTTCAGGATGGCGTTTTCGCCTTCCAGGGCCTGGATCATCACCGGGCCGGAGACCATGAAGTCGACCAGGTCCTTGAAGAAAGGACGCTCCTTGTGCACGCCGTAGAAAGCCTCGGCTTCGCCGCGCGACAGGTGGGCCATGCGGGCAGCGACGACCTTCAGGCCGGCAGCTTCGAAACGGGCATAGATCTGACCGATGACGTTCTTGGCCACAGCGTCGGGCTTGATGATGGAGAGGGTGCGTTCAATTGCCATGGTATTTTCCTGAGCCTGTATGAGCTTGAGTTGATTTGCTTGAGTTTTCTAGATTTTTGCCAATTAAGCAAAGCCTGCGATTTTAACCGTTCAGGGTTTTCCCCTGATGAATGCCCACGCGAGACAGGGGCATCGGCTCTTGCCGCCGCGCGCACAGGGCGCGGGCCGCATTGATCCGGACCTCAGCGGCCCCGGCCGCCGCCACCACCACCACCGCCACCGCCGCGGCGCGGTCCACCGCCGCCACCGCCTCCACCACCATTGCCGCCGCCGTTGCCACCACCGCGGCGCGGGCCTCCCTGGCCTGGCGGGCCCTGGCGCTGGCGCGTGAAACTGTCGGCGCCGATGTAGCCAAAAGCCGTTTTCATCGGATCGGGCTGGCCTCCGCCGCCCTGGCCGCCACCCTGGCGATCGCCGCGGTCGGCCATGTTGTTGCGCGGCTTCTGGCCGCCACGCCCGCCCAGGCTGGCGGTGTTCAGCGGGTTCGGCTGCGCCGGGCCGGCCGTGCGCGACGGGCTCGGGCCACGACCGCCGCGGGTGCGCTGCTTGCGCGCCGGGCCGCGGCCATCACCACGGCCATCACCGCGACCCTCACCCGAACCGCCCGGGCCGCGTGGGTTGGGCGGACGGCCTTCGCCTTTCGGCCGGGTGCCGTCTTCGCTCATCTCGTTGCGCGGGCCGCTTGCGGCCTTCAGCAGCGACTGGATGTCGCGGTCGTCGAGCTCCATCCAGGCGCCGCGCTTCAGGCCGCGCGGCAGCAGCATGGCGCCGTAACGAATGCGGATCAGCCGGCTGACCGCATGGCCCACGGCTTCCATCATGCGGCGCACCTCGCGGTTGCGGCCTTCGGAGATGGTGACGCGGTACCAGCAGTTGGAGCCTTCGCCGCCGCCGTCTTCGATCGAGCCGAACTGGGCCATGCCGTCGTCGAGCTTGACACCGTCGAGCAGGCGCTGTTTTTCTTCCTTGTTCAGGGCGCCGAGCACCCGCACCGCGTATTCGCGCTCGAGGCCGAAACGCGGGTGCATCAGCTGGTTGGCCAGCTCGCCGGAGCTGGTGAACAGCAGCAGGCCTTCGGTGTTCAGGTCGAGCCGGCCGACGGACTGCCACTTGCCCTGGAACAGCTTGGGCAGCTTGCGGAACACGGTCGGCCGGTTCTGCGGGTCGTCGTGGGTGACCACTTCGCCCACCGGCTTGTGGTAGGCGATCACGCGCGGCGGCGGCGGGTCGATGCGCACGCGGATCGGTTTGCCGTTGATCTTGACCTGGTCGCCGAACTGGATGCGCTGGCCGATGTGGGCCGGCTCGTTGTTGACGGAAATGCGGCCTTCGGTGATGAGCTGCTCCATCTCCAGCCGGGAACCGAGGCCGGCCTGGGCCAGCACCTTGTGCAGCTTGGGGGTTTCGGCCTGCGGCGCGAGCACACGCTTGGTCAGCACGACTTCGGGGCTTTCCTCGTCGGCATCGAACTGGCCGGAGACAACGGCTTCGAACAGATTGGCCGGCGCGGCGGGCACTTCGGCCGGGCGCTCCTGAGACGCCATGTCCGCCTCGGGCGCCACCACGCCGTCTTCTGGGATGGGGAGTGGTGAATGCTGCGGCATGTCGCCAGCGGTCGTATCGTTCATGGTGGAGCCTGGGTCGCTGGAGGAGCGGGGGGAACAGGGGAAATGTCCCCGGCGGGGTTGTCGGAGGAAAGGGGTTCGGGAGCCGGAGACTCGGGGAAAAGACCTGACGCGGCATCCGCGTCCGCAACCGCTGCCGTGTCGTCCGCGGCCTGCCCGTCGATCGGCAGGTCGGCCTGGGCGTCTTCGGCGCGGCTCAGCGAGGCCATCAGTTCGGCGCGCTGCGCCGGGTCGTCCGACACCGGCAACTGGTCGAGCGAGTCGATGCCGAGGTCGTCGAGAAACTGGCGCGTGGTGGCGAACAGCGACGGCCGCCCCACGGTTTCGCGGTGGCCGATGACTTCGATCCAGCCTCGGTCTTCAAGCTGCTTGACGATCAGCGAGTTGACCGTCACGCCCCGGATGTCCTCGATATCGCCGCGGGTGACCGGCTGGCGGTAGGCGATGATGGCCAGGGTTTCCAGCGTCGCGCGGCTGTAGCGCGGCGGTTTTTCCGGGTGCAGCCGGTCGAGGTATTCGCGCAGCTCGGGCCGGCTCTGGAAACGCCATCCGGTGGCCACGCTGACCAGTTCCACGCCGCGGTTGGCCCAGTCGTTCTGCAGATCGAAAAGCAGGGTCTTGAGCGTGTCCGCGCCCAGCTCGTCCTGGAACAACACGCGCATGTCGCGCACGGGCAAGGGCTGCGGCGAACATATCAGCGCAGCTTCGAGGACGCGTTTGGCCTCTGCCGTATTCATGGTGTGACTATTTCAGGAAAAGGCACCCGGAGGTGCGAATCTGGAGCGGTACTGGAACAGTAGGTGGCGACAGTGGGTAGCGCGGAGGGCGGCGGACCGGCACGTCGCACGCAACGGCGATGGCATCAGGGCCGTGGAAACCGGCACCCGCGCATCGAAACGCTTTCAGGCATTGTAACGCACGCCCCAATCGGCCAAGGCCGCCTGCAGGTCCGCGGGCGGCGGTGCCTGAAAGCTCAGCGACTCGCCGGTCATCGGATGCACGAAGGCCAGCTTTGTCGCATGCAGGGCCTGGCGCGTCAGGCCGGCCGCCGCAGTGCCGCCGTACAACACGTCGGCCACCAGCGGATGGCCGATGGCCGCCATGTGCACACGGATCTGATGGGTGCGCCCGGTATGCAGCGCGCAATGCACGAAACAGCCCTGGTCCACGCTGTCGAGCAGGCTGATGTCGGTGCGCGCCGTCTTGCCGGCATGCTGGGCCAGGTCGACCGCCGCCATGCGCAGGCGGTTGCGCGGATCGCGCCCGATCGGCAGCACCACGCTGCGCTGCTTCGGCCCCACCCAGGGCCGGTGCGCCAGCGCCAGGTACTGGCGGCTGACTTCGCGGGCGGCGATCAGCCCGACCAGCGCGTCCATCGCGGCACGGGTGCGGGCCACCACCATCAGGCCGCTGGTGTCCTTGTCGAGCCGGTGCACGATGCCGGCACGCGGCAGCATGCTGGCCTGGGCGTCGCGGGCCAGCAGGCCGTTGAGCAGGGTGCCGCTCCAGTTGCCGGGCGCCGGGTGCACCACCAGGCCGGCCGGCTTGTTGATGACACGCAGGTGCGCGTCCTCGAACACCACCTCCAGCGCCATCGGCTCGGGCTTGAAGGCCTGGCTTTGCTGGGTCGGGCGCAGTTCGATCGCGCCGACCTCGCCCACCCGCACCTTGGTGGCGGCCTTGCGCAGCACCTGCCCATGCAGCGTGACCGCGCCAGACTCGATGAGCTGCTGCAGGTAGCTGCGGGAAAATTCAGGCACCAGGTCGACCAGCGCGCGGTCGAGCCGCATGCCGTGCTGCGCCTCGCCCATGCGCAGCGCACGGGTTTCGCAGGTCAGGCCGCCGTCGGCGCCCTCCTCCCCGGCGTCTCCGGTGTCACCGGCCTCGGTCAAGTCGTCATCCACGGGGTCGGTCGATATAATCAATTTGCTCAGCTTCAAGAAAGATGCCAGTGATCCTGCGTTCCAAATTATCGGTGTTCCCCGGCCTGCTCATGGCGGGCCTGGCCCTTTGGCTGTCCGGCTGCTCCACCACGGAAGTCGACAAGACCGCCAACTGGAGCCCCAACCGGATCTACTCCGAAGCCAAGGACGAACTCAACGGCGGCGCCTACGACAAGGCGATCCCGCTGTTCGAAAAGCTCGAAGGCCGTGCCGCCGGCACACCGCTGGCCCAGCAGGCCCAGCTCGAAAAGGCCTATGCCTACCAAAAGAGCGGCGACCAGGCCCAGGCCATCGCCACACTCGACCGCTTCATCAAGCTGCACCCCGCCAGTCCGGCGCTGGACTATGCGCTGTACATGAAGGGCGTGGTCAACTTCAACGACAACCTCGGCCTGTTTGCCTTCATCACCCGGCAAGACCTCTCCGAGCGCGACCAGAAGGCGGCCAAGGAATCCTTCGAAGCCTTCAAGGAACTCACCACCCGCTTCCCCGATTCACGCTACACCCCCGATGCACGCCAGCGCATGGTCTACATCGTGAACTCGCTGGCCGAATACGAAGTACACGTGGCGCGCTATTACTACACCCGCGGCGCCTATGTGGCGGCCATCAACCGCGCGCAGGCGGCCCTGACCGACTACCGCGATGTGCCCTCGCTCGAAGAGGCGCTCTACATCGTGATCAAGTCCTACGAGGCGCTGGGCATGACCAAGCTGCGCGACGACGCACAGCGCGTGCTCGAGACCAACTACCCCAAGAGTGCCTACCTGGACCGCGGCTTCAAGACCAAAGACTCGCCGTGGTGGAAGGTCTGGTAGCCAGCGGCTCCACGCCGGGGCCGCGCAAGTCGTCCAGCACCTGCTGAAACTCGGACTCGGTCTTCAATAGCCGCATCGGCGGCAAGGCGGCACGCAGGCGCCGCCCATAACCCATGCGGGTCAGCCGCGTGTCGCAGACCACCAGCACGCCGTGGTCGGATTCGCGCCGGATCAGGCGCCCCGCGCCCTGCTTCAGCGCCACCGCGGCCTCGGGCACGAAGTAGTCCATGAACGGCTTCTTGCCCAGGCTTTCGGCACGCTGCGCCCGGGCCTCCACCAGCGGGTCATTCGGCGGCGGAAAAGGCAGCTTGTCGATGACCACCAGCTGCAAGGCGTCGCCGGGCACATCCACGCCTTCCCAGAACGAAGCCGAAGCCACCAACACGCAGCCGGGCTGGCCGTCGGCCCCGCCCTGGCGAAACCGGTCCATCAGGCGGCGCTTGGGCCATTGGCCCTGCACCAGCACCTCAATGCCGCCCACGGCCTCGAAATGGCTTTTCAAGGCATCGCCGATCGCGCGCAAGGCCCGCAAGGTGGTGGTCAGCACCATGGTGCGTCCGCGCAGGCGCTGCACGGCCTGGGCCGCAAAGGCCGCCACCTGCGCGCTGTGGGCGGCGTCGCCGGGCTTGGCGATATGGTCGGGCACATACAAGGCGGCCTGGGCCGCATAGTCGAACGGACTGTCCACCCGCAGCGTGCGCGCGCCCACCAGGCCGCAGGACTCGGTGAACCAGCTCAGCGCAGCGTCGTCGCCCAGGGTGGCCGAGGTGAACACCCAGGACTTTGCCCTCGCGACCTCGCTCTGGCCTCCGCCCTCGCCTTTGCCCTCGTCTTTGCCGCTACCGAGCAGCCTGGTCTGCATCGCGTCGGCGATGTCCAGCGGCGACTCCATCAAGCGCAGCTGCGTCCCGCCCGCGTCGAGCCAGCGCACCACGCCGGCACCGCCCACACCACCCGCCGCCCCGAGGAAACGCTGGGTGCGCTCCAGCCACAGCTGCGCGCGCTCATGCAGCCGCACGAAGTCGGGCGCGATCTCGCTCACGGTGTCCAGCGCCTCGGCCGCCTGCTGCAGCGCAGCCAACACCGCCTGTAAGGCCGCCTGCCATTCGGCCTCGGACAGGCCGTCCGGCGCCGGGCCGGTCCAGTTGATGCGCGTATTGGCGCCGCGCTGCCCCACCACCAGCCGCAGCTCGCGGGTGGCATGCTCCAGCGCGGCCACCAGCTGCTGCCAGTCGACCAGGCCGCGCGCCTGCTGCAGCCCGGCGGCCAGCGTGTCGCGCGCGAAGTCGAGCAATTGGCCGCTGCTGAGCTGAAGGCCGAGGAACTGCACGCCGGTTTCGTTGAGCTGGTGCGCCTCGTCGAAGATCGCAATACGCACCGTGGGCAGCAGCTCGGCCACACCCGACTCGCGCACCGCCAGGTCGGCGAACACCAGATGATGGTTCACCACCACCACGTCGGCCGCCATGGCCTCGCGCCGCGCCAGGTTGACGTGGCAGTTGCGGAACTGCGGGCATTGCGCGCCCAGGCAGTTGTCGCGGGTGGAGGTGACCAGGGGGATCAGCGGCGAACGCTCGTCCAGGTCGGGCAGCTCGGCCAGGTCGCCGCAGTGCGTCGTTTGCGACCATTGCTCGATGCTGGCCAGCGCCAGCAAGGCGGCGCGGTCGCCGAGGTCGACATCCCAGCGCGCGCGCTCCATGCGGTGCAGGCAGAGGTAGCTGGCGCGGCCCTTGAGCAGCGCCGTGCGCAGCGGCAGCCCCAGGGCTTGCAGCAGGCCGGGCAGGTCACGGCCGAACAGCTGGTCCTGCAGGGTCTTGGTGGCGGTCGACAGCAGCACACGTTCGCCGCTGAGCAGCGCCGGCACGAGGTAGGCGAAAGTCTTGCCCACGCCGGTGCCGGCCTCAACCACCAGCACGCCGCCGGCCTCGATGGTCTCGCCGATGGCGTTCGCCATGTCGATCTGCCCCTGGCGCGGCGTATACGGCGCAGCGCGCGACAACACGCCCCCCTGCGCAAACACCTCTTCGATGCGGGCGCGCAGGGGCATCAGGCCGGCTCTTTGGGATCGAGCGCCAAAGACAGCCGGTGGATCTTGTCGCGCAGGGCCAGGCGGCGCTTTTTCAGGCGCCGCTCCATCAGTTGGTCCAGCGAAGGCTGGGCCATCAGGCGGTCGATCATGGCGTCGAGGTCGGCATGCTCCATGCGCAGCTCGATCAGTTGGCGGTCGGGGGAGTGAAGATTGGAATCCAAGGTATCAACCCGTGACGATCAAGAGTCGGCCCAGGGTTACCTGGATAATACGTGTTTAATCGAGCGAAATATTTATGACCACGGGCTTCAGGATTACCGCCTCGACGGGCATTCACAAAGGCGACCGCGAATACCAGCAAGACCAGGTGGTATTGCTGAGCCACGCCCGTGTGACCGGCTGCGTGCTCGGCGTGGTGGCCGACGGCATGGGTGGGCGCAGCGGCGGGCGCAAGGCCTCCGACCAGGTGATGATGACCGCGCGCCAGCTGTTCGAGCGCTACGACCCGCTCACCGACGACAGCGCGGCCATGCTGAAGCACCTGATCGAGGAAGCCCACCTGGTCATCAAGCTCACGGCGATTTCGGCCGAAGAAGAGCCGCACAGCACGCTGGCCGCCTTCCTCATCAACCCGATCGGCGACTGCCACTGGGCCCATGCCGGCGATTCGCGCATCTACCACTTCAACCAGACCAGGCTGCTCAGGCGCACACTGGACCATTCCTATGTGCAGACCCTGGTGAACCGCGGCGACATCACCGCCGAGGAAGCCAACAACCACCCCGACGCCAACATCCTGCTCGGCTGCCTCGGCACCGAAGCAGATCCTCCGATCGATGTGCACCGCATTTCCCAACTGCGTGCCGGCGACTGCCTGATCGCCTGCAGCGACGGCGTGTGGCACTACTTCACCGATACCGAGCTCGGCAGCATCCTGGACGCGATGTCGCCGCGCGAGGCCACGGAATTCCTCATCGAGAAGGCGCGCCGGCGTGCGCACGGCGGCGGCGACAACCTGTCGCTGGTGATCGTCAAGATCGAATCGCTTTAAGAACCGTGTTGACGATCCATCCGGGATCGCACTGGGACGCCATCGGGTATTCCCCAGCCCGCTAGAACGTCACCCCGGCACACAAGACGATATTTGCATAAGGCGTGCATTCCCCCGTGCGCACCACGGCCCGCGCCCTGGTGCTCAGGCGCTTGAGTTCCTCGTGCGAAACCAGCTCCGGCGCCAGGTTCAGCTGGCCGGCGCACCAGACCGGAAGCGCACCGCCCTCCTCCCGCTCCAGCGTCTCGCGGGCCAGCACGATGCGTTCGACCTGCATCTCGGTGAGCACCGCCTTCAGCACGGCTGCCAGCGGCGGCAGGCCAGGGGTGACCGCGAGGTCGATGCGCAGTGGGCCGCCGGGGCCGTCGGGGATCGGCAGGCCGGCGTCGCCGAGCACCAGCATCTCGCCATGGCCCAGCATGGCGATGACGCGGGAGAGTTCGGCGTGCAGCAGGGCTGTGCGCTTCACAGGACGGTCCAGGCGGCGGCTGGCGGGCTGCGCAAGACTTCGTCGCGCGTCGGGATCGAGGGTTGCGCGCCGGGCCGGGTGACACACAGGGCCGAGGCACGGATGCCGAGGGACGCGGCCTCGTCGAGCGATGCGCCCGAGGCCAGCGCCACGGCGACCGCACCAAGGAAGGTGTCGCCAGCGGCGGTGGTGTCGACCACCTTGACCTGCGGCGCCGGATGGTGGCGTGCACCATCGCCGTCGATCACCACGGCACCGGCCGCGCCGAGCGTCACGATCACCCGGGCCACGCCGCGCGCGCGCAATGCGGCGCCGGCCGCCGCAGCTTCATGCACGGTGGCCACAGGCTGCCCGACCAATGCACCAGCTTCCACTTCGTTGACCACCAGCGTGTCGATCAGCGGCCACAGTGCCGCATCGAAGGGCCGCATGGGCGACGGGTTGAGCAGTACCTTGCAGCCGGCGCGGTGGGCCAGTTCCATGCTGCGCTGGACTTGCGCCATCGGGCTTTCGAACTGGGTGACCAGAAAGTCCGCGCCGGCCAGTTGCGCACTGAGCGCCGGCGCGTCGATCTGCAGGCTGGCGTTGGCGCCGGCGATGACCACGATGCGGTTCTGCCCCGAGTCTTCGACCATGACCAGCGCGGTGCCGGTGGGCGCGGCCGGATCGGTGCGCAGCGCATCGGTGTCGATGCCGTCGCCCTGCAGGGCCGTGCGCAGGGCTTCGCCGTGGGCGTCGGCGCCGATGCAACCGATCAGGCTGACGCGCGCACCCTGGCGCGCACAGCTGACGGCCTGGTTGCCGCCTTTGCCGCCGGGAATGTGCTGGATCGAATGGCCCTCCAGCGTTTCACCGGCAACGGGCGCGTGGGGCACCTTCAACACGACGTCCATGTTGAGGCTGCCGAGCACCACGATGCGGGGGCTGGAAGGCGCGTGAGAAGCCGAGGGATTTGGGGGAATGGATGGAGTGCTCATTTGAAACGGGATGTCGAAGCTGATTTGTGGGGGGCGGTGGAGGCACGCACGCGGAGTTCGGGCTGCAGCACCACCTTGCGCGCCTCGAACCGACGCCCGGTGACGCGTTCGAGCAGCATGTCGACCGCGAGCACGCCGATGCGGTCCTTGGGCTGTGCCACGGTCGTCAGCGGCGGGCTGGTGTAGGCCGAAAGCTCGATGTCGTCGAAGCCGACGATGGAGATGTCGTCGGGCACACGCCGCCCGCTCTCGTGGATGGCGCGCAGCGCACCGATCGCCATCAGGTCGTTGCAGACGAACACGGCCGAAGGTCGCTCGGCGCCCTGGTCGGAACGCAGGATGGCATGCATCGCCTCATAGCCACCCTGGCTGGTGAAGCCGCCGCGCCACAACAGCGCGCCGACTTCGGGCGCGGCACCCGACTCGGCCAGGGCCAGCCGCCAGCCGGCGATGCGCTGCTCGCCGGCGGTCACAAAGTCCGGCCCGCCGATGCAGGCGATGCGCCGGTGCCCGAGCGACAGCAGGTGCCGCACGGCAAGCAGGCCGCCGTCCATGTGGGCGGTTTCCACCAGGTCGCAGCCCGGGTCGTCGATCTCGCGGTCGAGCAGCACGGCGGGCATGGGCAGGCCGCGCAACTGGCTCACCAGCGCGGCGTCATCGCCTGTGGACACGACGATGAGGCCGTCGATGCGGCGCTCGGCCAGCACCTTGAGGTACACGTTCTGGCGCGGCGATTCGTCTTCGGTATTGCACAGGATCAGCGTGTAGCCGGCTTTGAAACAGCGGTCTTCCACCACACGCACGATCTCGGCGAAATACGGATTGGAGCTGTTCGGCGTGAGCATGCCGAGTGTGCGGGTGGTGTTGCTCTTGAGGCTGCGCGCCACCGCGCTGGGCACATAGACGAGTTCGCGGATCGCCGCTTCCACGCGGGCCCGCACGTCCTTGCTCACATGGCGCGTGTCGTTGACGACATGCGACACGGTGGTGGCGGACACACCGGCATGCAGGGCGACGTCTTTGATGGTGGCCATATCAGTGGCGCCCGGCCGCCCAAAGGCACTGATACGCCCCCTCGGGGGGCCGCGATACGCGAAGCGATGAGTGCAGGCGTTTCATCCTACATACCCCGCTGGTCGGCGCGCCGCTGGCGCAAGGTGTCGATGATGACGGCCACCACGATCACGGCGCCGGTGATGATGCGCTTGCTTGGCTCGCTGGCCCCGATCTGGGCCAGCCCGGCTTCGAGCACGGCGATGATCAGCACACCGAAGAAGGTGTTGACCACCGAGCCGCGCCCGCCCATCAGGCTGGTGCCGCCGATGACCACGGCCGCGATGACCTGCAGCTCGATGCCGACGCCGGCGTTCGGGTCCGCGGCCTCCAGGCGCGCCGACTGCATCAGCCCGGCCAGCCCGGCCAGCAGGCCGGTGAGGGCGAACACGATGATGCGGATCGGCCGTGGGTCGATCCCGGCCAGGCGCATGGCTTCTTCGTTGGTGCCGATGCCCACCACCTGCCGGCCAAACACCGTGCGGGTCAACACCAGCTGGGCCACGACCACCAGCACCACGGCCAGCACGAAGGCCACGGAGATGCCACCGAGCCACGGCGCGGCCAGGCCCGAGATGGCGTCGCCCACGTACTGCGTGCGCGAATCGGTCACGAGGTAGGCGCCGCCGCGCACCGCCTCCAGCATGCCCAGCGACACGATAAAACTCGGCAGGCGCCAGGCGACAGACACCGCGCCCGTCACCGTGCCGCAGACCAGGCCGGTGGCCAGGCCCAGCAGCGCGGCCAGCGGCACCGACAGCTTCCATTGCAGGATGGCGGCGGCGGTGACGGCCGCGCTGAGTGCGAGCACCGAGCCGACGGAGAGGTCGATGCCGGCGATGATCAGCACGAAGGTCATGCCGACGGCCATCACGGCGAGTGCCGGGATTTCATTGGCAATGGAGACGAAGGTGTCGCGCGACAGGAAGTATTCGCTCATCGCGCCGAACAGCACGATCATGCCGACGAGCACGGCGGTAAGGCCGAGGTAAGTGCCGAGTTGGCCCTTGAGCGCGGACGGCGCGGCGGGAACTGGATTAGTCGAAATGGTGGGGGGAACGGCAGCGCTCATGGTGTGACGGCCTTGGCCGTGGTCGAAGGGAGCAAAGGATTCGCAGGGTCCGGGTTGGACGCCGTGGAAGATGTTTCGGCGCGCCCGGAGGCATCGCTGAAGGCGGCGGCCAGCAGCGACTGTTCGCTCCATTCGCCGCGCTCGAAGATGGCGACCAGCCGGCCCGCGCTCATCACGCCGATGCGGTCGCACATGGCCATGAGTTCGCGCAGGTCGCTCGACACCATCAGCAGGGCCTTGCCGGCGTCGGTCATGTGATCGAGTTCGGCGTACAGGTCGGCGCGCGCGCCCACGTCCACGCCACGCGTGGGCTCGTCGAGCAGCAGCACCTTGCATTCACGGTGCAGCCAGCGCGCGAACACCACCTTTTGCTGGTTGCCGCCGCTCAAGGTCGACACCGGCTGCTCGATGCTGCGCGAGCGCACGCGCAGCAGGGCCACCAGCCGCTGGGCAATGCCGCGCTCCTTGGCGCGCTGCAGCCAGCCGGCGCGGGAGATGGCGCCGAGGTCGCTGAGCGTGGTGTTGGTCCGGATCGACTGCGGCAGCAACAGGCCCTGCGACTTGCGGTCTTCGGTGACCAGGCCGATGCCGGCGCGGATCGCCTGCATCGGCGAGCGCCAGCCACGGGGCGCCTGGTGCGTGGTTTGTCCGTTGGCCTGCAGCGAAATCTCGCCGCGGTCGGCGCGGTCGGCACCGAACAGCAGCCGTACCAGTTCGGTCCGGCCCGAACCGACCAGGCCGGCCAGGCCCATGACCTCACCCGCGCGCAGTTCGAGGTCGACATCACGCACCGCCTGCGCCCGGCCCAGGCCGCGCGCGCGCAGCAGCACCGGCCCGGCCACGCGGCGGGCCCGGCCCTCGTGTTCGTGCACCGCGCGCCCGACCATGCGCTGCACCAGCTCGGCCTCACGTACACCAGCCATGGCCCGCACGTCGACCAGCCGGCCGTCGCGCAGCACGGCCACGCGGTCGGCGATGCGCTGCAACTCTTCGAGCCGGTGCGACACATAAACGATGGCCACGCCGCGCGCCTTCAGCAAATCGATCTGCTCGAAAAGATGCGAGGTCTCGCGCGGGGTGAGCATGGCGGTGGGCTCGTCGAGCACCAGCACGCGGGTGTCGTCCTGCAGGTTGCGCGCGATCTCCACCATCTGCTGCTGGCCGATGCCGAGCCGCGACACCTTGGTGGCCGGGTCGATATCGTGCATGCCGATCTTGGCGAGCTGGCGCGCGGCCAGCGCATGCAGCTCGGTGCGGTTGATCCAGCCGGCGCGGTTGGGCAGGCGGTCGAGCAGCAGGTTCTCCGCCACCGACAGCGTGTTGACCAAGCCCAGCTCCTGCATCACCATGCGCACGCCCTGGCGCTCGGCGTCGCGGCGCGAGGCGGGCCGGAAGGCCTGGCCGCCCAGCTGCATCTGGCCGCGCGTGGGCGGCACCAGGCCACAGACGATTTTCGACAACGTGCTCTTGCCCGCGCCGTTTTCGCCCGTGAGGGCGAGCACCTCGCCGGCCTGCAGCACCAGCGAGACATCGTCGAGCACCGGCGCGGCGTAGTCCTTGCCGATGGTGCTCAGGGTGAGCACCGGCGTGGCGGGGCTTGCGTTCATGTGATGGGCGGCGCCATACCGACGCCTCTCCTGTTTTTACTTCGATGACTTGGTGACAAGTACCACGTCGGTCTTCACCGCGGCGGGCATGGCCGATTGCGCCTTCTTGTCGGCGATGGCCTTGAGCGCGGTCTCGATGCCGAACACCGCCTGCTTGGCCGCGAACTGGTCGGCGGTGGCGAGCACGCGGCCATCGGCCAGCATCGGCTTGATGGCGCCGATGTTGTCGTAACCAACGACCAGCACCTTGCCCGTCTTGCCCGCGGCCTTGACGGCGGCCACCGCACCCAGCGCCATGCTGTCGTTGCCGGCCAGCAGCGCCTTCAGGTCGGGATGCTCGCGCATCATGCCGGCCGCGACGGTGTTGCCCTTGTCGATTTCCCACTGGCCGGACTGCACGCCGACCACCGTCATGCCGCCGGCCTTCATCGCGTCCTGGTAGCCCAGCGTGCGCTGCTGCGCATTGAAGGTGGTGGACACGCCTTCGATGATGCCGACCTTGTCGCCGGCCTTCAGTTCCTTGGCCAGCGCATCGCCCACCAGCTTGGCGCCGGCGCGGTTGTCGGGGCCGACGAAGGGCACCTGGATGCCCTTTTCCTTGAGCGCGGCAACGTCGAGCTGGTTGTCGATGTTGACCACCAGGATGCCCTTGTCGATGGCGGCCTTGATCACCGGCACCAGCGCCTTGGAATCGGCGGGTGCGATCACCAGCGCATTGATCTTCTGCGCCACCATCTGCTCGACCATCTTGATCTGGGCGGCGGTGTCGGTTTCGTCCTTGATGCCGCTGGCGACCAGCGTGTATTCGGAAGCATGTGCCTTCTGGTGCGCCTTGGCGCCGTCTTCCATGGTGCGGAAGAACTCATTGGCCAGCGACTTCATGACCAACGCGACCTTGGGCTTGTCCTGGGCGAACGCTGGCGTGGCAGAGAAAGCGGCCAGCGCGGCCAGAGCGATGGCACCGTGGACGGCGCGGCGGGAAAACTTCATGGATGTCTCCTGATGGTTGGGTGCCAGTCTTAGAACGTATAGAACGTATTTATGTGGCTGGCGGGGCCGTGATGTTATCAAAAGCAAACGTTTGCGCAAACGTTTGCGGACCCAGGTTAACCCTAGTGCCGCGTCCGAGAAGTTGACAAGCCAAATCTCTCCACGCATCGCGCGGATGCCATCGGCGGACTTGATCTATTGGAAGGGTTTGGCTTGATGCAGATTTGCAATCAAGGGGAGAACAAGGCGATCAGCGCCGATTGACGGACACGTTCTAAAGTTCGAGCCGCTCCGCGAGGGCGATCAGCGACCGGTCCGATCCGGCCGGCCCAAGCAGCGAAATGCCGAGCGGCGAACCCTCGCGCCGAGCCAGCGGCATCGACAACTGCGGAAAGCCACTCAACCCCGCGATGCACAACATCCGGACCGCGTCGTTGCGATAGTCCTCCAGGCTGCTCTCGGTCGCGCTGCGCAGTGGCGCGATGTCGGGCATGGAGGGCATCAGCAACACGCCATCCTTGCCCAATATCCGCGCCAGCTGCGCACGGAATGCGACGCGGAAAGCACGTGCCATGCTGACTTGCTTGTCGGTCACATCGCGCGACCATGCGAAGCGCTCGGCGACGCCGGGCCCGAGCGTTGGCGCGTAGCGTTCGATCAGCGGGCCGTCGGTCAGCCAGGCTTCACGCCCCTGCACGAACCGGAAGGCCCAGTACATCGCGTCCCAGGACTCAAGCACCAAGGCCTGCACCGGTTCGGCCTGCCCGAGCACCTCTTGTACTCGCTGCGCGCCAGCTTCGAGTGCCTGCGCCACCGGCGCCCTCAATAATGCCCACACCTCTTTCGGCCAGAGCAACCGTACCGTGGCGGGCAATGCGGCCGTGTCGGCCTCCAGCAGCACATCGCCCACCCGCGCGAAGGTTTCGATGTCGCGTGCAAACCAGCCGCAGCTGTCCAGGCTGGGGGCGAGCGCGAGCGCGCCCTCAAGGCTGACGCGGCCGTGCGTAGGCCGCAGACCATACAGGCCGCAATGGCTGGCCGGCGCGCGCACCGAACCGCCAGTGTCCGTGCCAATCGCGAAATCGCACAGGCCCAATGACACCGCCGACGCTGAACCGGACGAAGATCCGCCGGTGATGCGGTCCTTCGCAGCCCCGTTGATTGGGGCGCCAAAGTGTGCGTTGTTACCGTTCATCGAAAACGCGAGTTCGTCTGTCACGGTCTTCCCAACGAAGCGGGCACCGGCAGCCAGCAGCTTTTGTACGGTCGGCGCAGTGCACGTCTTGATGCCAGACATCGCAAGCACCGTGGGGCTGCCGCCGCCAGTGGGATAGCCCGCCACATCGAACAAGTCCTTCACGCCAAAGCTGAGCTCGCAGAGCGATCCGGTGGCGGCGTTGGGCACGGCGACGTCGGGATAAGGAACAAAAGCGTGGGCGGGGTCGTGCAAGGGCATGGACTTGACAATCAGGGATGATGAAAACTCAGGATGCCACGACAGGCGCGATGGCTGCCGCGGTGGCGGTATGGATACAACGTGCGCGGTGGCCCGGCGCCAGTTCGATCGCCTGCGGCTGGGCTGTGCCGCAAGCGACGGTGGCCAGCGTGCAGCGCTCGGCAAAGGCGCAACCCGGTGGCAGCGCCGACAAATCAGGCGGCGCACCGCCTATCGTCTCCAGGCGACTACCGCGCGTCAATGCACCATGTGCACGGCTCTTGAGCAGCGCAATGGTGTACGGGTGGCGCGGCGAGCGGATCAACTCACGGGCCGTCCCCTCCTCCACGATGCGTCCGGCATACATCACCGCAATGCGGTCGGCGACCTCGACGGCGGCGCCGATATCGTGCGTGACGAACAGCACCGAAAGCCCCAGGTCGCGTTGCAGTTCGCGCAGCAACAAAAGGATCTGGATCTGCACCGTCGCGTCCAGCGCGGTGGTCGGTTCGTCGGCCAGCAACAGCTGCGGACGGCAGGCCAGGGCCAGCGCGATCATCGCGCGCTGGCGCATGCCGCCCGACATCTCGTGCGGATAGGCTTGCAGCCGGCGCTCGGGACTCGGAATGCGCACGCGTTCGAACAGCGCGAGCGCGCGCTGGTGCGCCTCGGCGGCCGACACCGCATCGTGCCGGCGGATCGATTCAACGATCTGCGCACCGACCGAATAGACCGGGTCCAGCGCCAGCAGCGGCTCCTGAAAAATCATCGAGGCCACCTTGCCGCGGAAATCCGCAAGTTCGGCCTGCGACATCGCCAGCACATCGCGGCCGGCAACGCGAACCTGTCCACCGATGCGCGTGCGGCGTTCCGGGTGCAGGCGCAGCAGCGTGCGCATGGTCACGCTCTTGCCCGACCCCGACTCACCGATCAGCGCGACCACCTCGCCGCGTTGTACCTCCAGGCTGACACCGCTGACGGCCTGCACGGGCTTGCGACCACCCGAGAACGTGACGCTGAGATCGTGCAGGCGCACCATCGGCTCGGACGGCGGAAAGGTCATAGGCTTGGCTGACATGGCGGTGCAATCGTTGTACAGGGTGAAGGTGAACCATCAAGCGGTCTGAAGCAGGCGCCCAGCCATTGGATGACCACTGCCGGGCTCGTGCATCAAGCAACTGACGGCGTGCGCCGCGCCGGTATGCGCTGGCGTCGGCACACGTTGACTGCAAACCGGCGCGGCCATCGCGCAGCGCGGATGAAAGCGGCAGCCCGAAGGCGGGTTGATGGGGTTCGGCGGGTCACCGGCCAATGCCGCCACTTCGGTGCGGTGGTCCGGATCCATGGAAGGCATCGACGACAGCAGTGCGCGTGTGTAGGGATGCGCCGGCGTGTCGTAGAGAGCATCTGACGGCCCGATCTCCGCCACCTGCCCAAGGTACATCACCATCACGCGGTCGCTCACGTAGCGCACCACATTGAGGTCATGGCTGATGAAGATATAGGTCAGCCCGAACTCGACTTTCAGGTCGAGCAACAGGTTGATGACCTGCGCCTCGACCGACTTGTCCAGCGCCGATACCGCTTCGTCGAGAATGACGACGCGCGGCTGCAAGGCGAGCGCACGCGCGATGTTCACACGCTGGCGCTGACCGCCCGACAACTCGTGCGGATAACGCTCGGCAAAACGCCTAGGCTCCAAGCCCACCCGGACGAGCAGATCGCGCGCACGGCGCACGGCCTCGCTGTGCGCGACGCCATGAACCTGCGGACCGAAGGCAACCGAATCCTCGATCGTGAGGCGCGGGTTGAGCGACGCGTAGCTGTCCTGGAACACCATCTGCACCTGGCGGCGAAATTCTTTCAGCGGCAGGTCGCGGCCACCGACAGCACGGCCGTCGAACACCACTTCGCCGGCGGTCGGCGCCATCAACTGCATCAACAGCCGCGCGGTCGTCGATTTGCCGCAACCCGATTCACCGACCACACCGAGTGTCTCGCCCTTGTGCACTTCGAAATCGACGCCGTCGACCGCGCGCACCATGCCACCGCCGCGCCCCAGTGGGTCTTTCTTCAGCGGAAAGTACTTTTGCAACCCACGAATCGCGAGCAAGGGCTGGGCTGGGCCGTCGACGTTGTTCAAGACATTCATGATCAGCCCTTGTTGTCCATCGCCGAGCGGATCCCGTCGGAGAGGAGGTTGAATGAAATCGAGGTGATGAAAATCATCGCGCCAGGCAGCGCCGCCACCCAGGGCTGCGCATAAATCGCGGTACGCAGGGTATTGAGCATCAAGCCCCACTCGGGTTCGGGCGGCTTCACGCCCAGCCCCAGGAACGAGAGGCCCGAAGCCAGAATCATGGACACCGCGATCAGGCTGGTGGCATAGACGAAGATCGGGCCCAGCACGTTGCCGAGCACATGCACGCGCACGATGGTGAACGCATTGGCGCCCGAGGCGCGCGCGGCTTCCACATAGTCGCGCCCCCGTACCTGCGTCGTCACACTCTCGGCCACCCGCGCGATCTGCGGGATGAACACGATGGTCAGCGAGATCAGCGAGTTGGTGACGCCCGCGCCGAGCGCACCCGACAGCGCGATGGCCAGCAGCACCGACGGGAAGGCGTAGAACACGTCGATGGTGCGCATGATTGCGGTGTTGACGATGCCACCCGCGTAGCCGGCCAGGATGCCGATGGCCGTGCCGGTAAAGAAGGCGCAGATCACCGGCGTGATGCCGATGAAGAGCGACAGCCGCGCACCGACGATCAGGCGCGACAGCATGTCGCGGCCCAGTTCGTCACTGCCCAGCGGCAGGCCCGCGGTGCCGATCGGCTTGAGACGTTTGAGCATCGACGCCTGGTAGGGGTCGGCCGGTGCCAGCCAGGGGCCGAAGACGGCCAGCGCGATCAACAGCAGCACCACCAATGCGGCACCGACAGCAACCGGGTCACGCGTGAAACGCAGCGCCGCGGAGGCCCAGTAGCCGCGTGAGCGCGGCATCGGCAGTTCCGCCACGTCAGAGGAAAGCGAAGAAGATGATGTCAGTGTCGCCATGGTCGTCCCTTTGTCAAGCGCGCGCGATGCGCGGGTCGAGCAGCGTCTGCAGCACATCGACCAGCAGATTGAGCAGCACAAAGAACAGTGCCAGCATGAGGATGGTGCCTTGCAGCAGCGGCAGGTCGCGCTGGAAGATCGCGGAGTTCAAAAGAAAGCCCGTGCCCGGCCAGGAAAACACCGTCTCGATCAGGATCGAGCCACCGAGCAGGTAGCCCAACTGCAGGCCCATCACGGCCAGCGCGGTGGGCGCCGCGTTCTTCACCATGTGGCGAAATACACCGAAGTGCGTGAGACCCTTGGCACGCAGGCCGACGATGAACTCCTGATCCAGGATGTCGGCCACCAGCGCGCGTACTGTGCGCGCGATGATGCCCATCGGTATCACCGACATCGTTATTGCGGGCAACACCAGGAACTGAAAATGCGCCCAGTCCCATGCCCAGTCGCCCGACCCGCCTGGCCCGGCGCCGGTGGCCGGCAGCCACATCAGTTGCGACGAGAAGACGATGACCATCACCATGCCCAGCCAATAGTGCGGCACACTCACACCCAGCACCGACAGCATCGAGGCGGCGCGGTCCAGCCAAGAGTTGCGGAAGTAGCCTGCGACAAAGCCGAACAGGCAACCCAGCACAAAGCCAATCACGGTCGCGACCACCGCCAGGCGCAGCGTGTTGCCGACCGCGGTCAACACCTCACTGGTCACAGCACGGTTGCTTGCAATGGACACGCCGAGATCACCATGCATCGCCCGCCAGGTCCACATCGCGAACTGCTCGGGCAGCGAACGGTTGAAGCCGTAGAGCTCGCGCAACTGCGCCTGAAGTTCAGCCGACGCGTCGGGCGGAAGAATCGAAACCAGCGGATCGCCCGGCGCCAGGTGAACGAGCGCAAAGCACACGAGGGCCACACCGATCATGATCGGAACGGCATAGAAAACGCGGCGCAGAAGGTAGGCGAACATGGGCGGCCTGTATCGAAGGTTTGATCAGTTGGGGACAGAGCGCAAATTGCCTTGCAGCGCCCTGGTCTGTCCCCCAAGGCATCAATCCATCGTCATCGTGGCGATGTCGATGAACCAGCTCTTGGGCTGCACGACATTCTTGACCTTGGGCGACATCGCCCGCGGCCCCACGTCGTGCGCAATCCACACAAAGGGCGCGTCTTCAACAATGCGTGCATGCAGCCGGGCGAGAGCCGCATCACGCGCCTTGTCGTCAAAGCTGGTGCGTGCCTCGGCCACCAGCTTGTCAACCTCGGCATTGCCGTAGTAGCCCCAATTGTTCGAGACCGGCGGGAAGGCCTTGGTGCTGGCGAAACGCACCATCGCGAAGAACGGGTCCATCGCGGCAAAGCTGATGTTCACCGCATTCGAACCGTTGGCCGATGCGTCCTTGGCCCCCTTGCGCCAATTGGTAAAAAGCGTGTTCCATTCGATGACGTCGAACTGCACGTCGAAGTAGCATGCCTTGAGCGACTGCTGCACGAATTCATTCATCGGCAGCGGCTGCATCTGGCCCGAGCCCGATGCCGAAATCTGCACCTTGACCTTCACGGGCTTGGCCGCCGAGAAGCCGGCCTGCGTCATCAATGCCTGTGCGGCCTTGACGTCGTACTTGATGTCGAACGTGGGGTTGCCCCACCACGGATGGCCTGGCGGCACCGTGCCCTTGGGCTCGGCCATCATGCCGCCCAGCAACTGCTTCAGTCCATCGCGGTCAACGCACAGATTGGCTGCCTGGCGCACACGCTTGTCGAGCCAGGGCGACCCTTCGGCGAACGACAACTGCCAGGGCCACACGTGCGGCTGCGCGTTCGAATAGATCTTGAAGCCCCGCTGCGTGATCTGCGCCATCGCATCGGGCGCGGGTGCTTCGATCCAGTCGACCTGGCCGCCGAGCAGCGCGGCCGTGCGCGCATTGGCCTCGGGCATCGGCAGCAGCACGAGCTTGTCAATCTTCGGCACGCGTTTGGCATCCCAGTAGTTCTTGTTGGCGGCCAACTCCAGCCGCTCGCGTGCCATGAACCGTGTCACCTTGAACGGCCCGGAACCCGACGGGTCGGCCGCGAAGGCACTCCAGGCAGCCTTCGCACGCTCGGCCGGCGCCGCAACGGCGGCGGGCACCGCCTTGAGCTTGGCATCCCACTGGGCCGGGGAAGCCATGAACAGGTTGGTCAGGTTGATCGGCAGGAAGGCATCGGGCTCGGAAGTGGTCAGCTCCACCGTCAGCTCGTCGATCTTGCGCGCCGAGACCAGCGTGGGCATGCGCGAGGCGGTCACGCCGACCTGGCTGGGGTCGAAATGCGCGGCCTCCTTGTCGAGAACCTTGCGTACGTTCCAGACCACGGCGTCGGCGCCAAAGGCGGAGCCGTCATGGAACTTGACGCCAGGACGCAGCTTGAAGAGCCATTTGGTCTTGTCTTTCGCGTCCACGGCCCATGAGGTCGCGAGCCCGGCGATCACGGTACTGGGAGCATCCGACTTCGAAAGGTCCCATTGCGTGAGCGAGTCGTAGATGGGGATGCCTGTGAAGCGGTTGCCCTCGAAGCCCTGGTCGGGCTGGCCCAGGGTGCGTGGGATGTCGGCGGCCGTCATCGCGATGCGCAGCGTTTTCTCCTGCGCCAACACGGCCGTATGCGAAAGCGTCAGCAACGCGGCGCAGATCGCCAAGGTCTTTAAATGGAAAGCGGAAACCACATGCTTCACGAGGAGCTCCTGTTCAGAACAAAGGTAGATGGATTCAAGGCGAGGACCACAACAACTCGCACCGGACGCGGCGCAAGTCCATTTCGACTTCCATGTCGACAATCGGTGGGCGTGTCAGATGCCAGGTCAGCCCACCCGACAGGTTGCCGCGGCGGATGATTTCGCCCTCGACCAGGCTCCCGATGTCGTGCACGGTGTAGGCCTGCACCACGGTCGCATCGGCCCAGCCGAAGCCCAGCACTGTGGCTCGCCGCTCCATCTCGGTCATCACGTAGCGAAGTTTTTCGCGCAAGCCCGCGAGGCTGGTGTCGCCGAGCCGCACCATGCTCTCGCGATAGCTCACCTGGCCATCACGTGCCTCGCCACCGCCGGACACCACGAAGTCTGCGGGGACTGATGCCTCCCCGGTGTCTACGGTGTAGGAGAAGGCGTGGAAGGCTGGCTCGGCAGGGACGTTCACCAACGGGCAGACATTGGTGCGCGCCACCGGATTGCGATCTCCGCGCACAAGCCCCCAGGACTCGAGCGTGTCCGCGTAGCGACGGTTGAATGCCTCGAAGCCGGCCTCGGAAAACGGCGCCGGCGACCGCAACTCGCAGGCACACAGGGCCGTGAGTGGTCGCCCCTTGGAAGCCAAATGATCCGCGATCGCCTCGAAGCCTTCGGTCAACGGCATCGGCTGCTTGAACAGCACTCGATCGATCGCATGTCCAGGCTGTGCCGCCACCCCGCCCGAGTACTGGAACACGCCCTTCAAATAGCGATATCCCCCCTCGGGAAAATCCACCAGTTCCGCCGCTTTTGCCATTCAGTCTCTCCAGTTTCGCGGCCAGTGTAGGAAGCCGTTGTGCTGGCGACAAGACCCATTCAGGCACGCGTCTGTTGCCGAAATCAGAACACTCCGGAGGACTTTCCGCCGTAACGGCCCATGGCGACGATGAGCAGTTCGAGCAGCGCCCGCGCAGCCAGTGACAGCCGCTGTGTCGGAAAGGTCACGAGGCTTGTCGCAGTCTGAGCAAAGTCGCGCTCCTTCAGCGGCACGGCACAGAGATTGCCATTCGATACCTCATGCAACGCCGCATAACGCGGCATCAGCGTCACCAAATTGCTGTTGCGCACCACGCCGCGCGCCATCTCGAGCGTGTTGGTCTCGATCGCGAGTTCGAGGTTCACCTGCAGCTTGGTCGCGATGCGGTCAACCAAATGTCGGATCTGGAACGAGCGGTCGGGCAGCGCCAGGCGTTCGCTGGACAATTCACGAAACGACACCGAGCGTTTTTTCGCAAACGGATGCGTGGGCGCAACCAGTGCGCACAGCGGTTGCTCAAGTCGCGCATGCTCGCGCAGGGCATGCCGCTCCGGCAGGTTGAAGGCCAGCGCCATATCGATACGGCCGGTCTGCTGCGCCTCGACTACAGCGCGCGATCCGAGCACCGACACCTGTACCTTCACCTGCGGATGGCGCTCCTGATAACGCGCCAGGTTGCTGGCCAGGAAGTGCTCGACCATGCCCTCAATGCTGCCGATGCGCACCACGCCCGATGGCTTGCCCACCAACTCCTGCAGCGCGGCGCGCAGCGTGTCGCTCTCCTGAAGCGCCGCCTCCGCGTGCGCAAACACGAGTTCGCCGGCCGACGTCAAGGTCGTGCGGTTGGCGCGACGGTCGAGCAGCAGGACATGCAGTTCGGTCTCAAGGTTGGCGATCTGCCGACTGATGGCACTGGGCGCGATGCCCAGGACTTCGGCAGCCCGACGCAGTGAGCCCACACGCGCCACCTCGCGAAAGTAGAGCATCGAAGTCGAAAGCATCTTGTTCCTCCTGGCAGTGTGCAACGGGGCATTAAAGCACCGCCCGTTCACACAATTGACATGCCATTCGATCGGGCGTCGTGACGGGTCGATCTGCCCCACAACGATGTCGAACTGTGGCCACGCCAGGCTGAATGTGGCAGCCCTTGACTTGGAACCTGTCCGTCAATCGGGCAAAGAAAAAGGACTGAGCACTTCTGCTGAGTCCTTGTTTCTAACCAGTATTTTGGTGGGCGATGCAAGTTTCGAACTTGCGACCCCTGCAGTGTGAATGCAGTGCTCTACCCCTGAGCTAATCGCCCTGAAATCGTGTTCAGGTGAGCCTCGAATTATGCCACAGAATTTTCAACTGGCTCAAGTGTGCGCCAGATTGTTTTTCCGCCACTCGCTTTATCGAGCTGTTTCAGCAGGTCCTGATGCGCCGCGCCTTCCTGTTCATTGGCCAGCAAAATCGGCAGGTCGAAGCCGCTCAGGTCGACGCGCACGGCGGTCCCCGTCTCGGTGTCGTCGGAGCCCGCGTCGATCAACAGCGCGTCCTGTCCGCGCGTGAGGTTGATGTAGACATCGGCCAGCAGCTCCGCATCGAGCAAGGCGCCGTGCAGCGTGCGGCCTGAGTTGTCGACCTCGAGCCGGTCGCACAAGGCGTCGAGCGAGTTCCGCTTGCCGGGGAACATCTCCTTGGCCATGGCCAGGGAATCGGTCACGCTGCCGACGTAGGCGCTGAAGGGCTCGCGGCCGATCAACTCCAGCTCCTTGTTCAGGAAGCTCACGTCGAACTGCGCGTTGTGGATGATGATTTCGGCACCGCTCAGGTATTCGAGCAGTTCGTCGACCACGGCGGCGAACTTCGGCTTGTCGCGCAGAAATTCGTTGCTGATGCCGTGCACCTTCAGCGCGTCTTCGTGGCTGTCGCGCTCGGGGTTCAGGTAGAAATGCTTGTTGTTGCCGGAGAGCTTGCGGTGCAGCAGCTCCACACAACCGATTTCGATGATGCGGTCGCCGCCCGCGGCGGACAGGCCGGTGGTTTCGGTATCGAGAACGATCTGGCGCATGGGAATCTCAGTGGTTTTCTTTGGCGTGGTTGATCGAGTATTTGGGGATCTCTACCGTCACATCCTGCTGCGCCAGGAAGGCCTGGCAGCTCAGCCGTGAATTCGGCTCCAGGCCCCAGGCGCGGTCCAGCAGGTCTTCTTCATTCTCGTCGAGTTCGCCCAGGGACTTGAAGCCTTCGCGCACCACCACATGGCAGGTGGTGCAGGCGCAGCTCATGTCGCAGGCGTGTTCGATGTTGATGTGGTTGTCCAGCATGGCCTCGCAGATCGAGGTGCCCGCGGGCGCCGTGATCTCCGCGCCCTGCGGGCAGTATTCGGGATGGGGCAGTATTTTGATGACGGGCATGGTCAGATGTTCTCGATATTTTTGCCGGACAGGGCCTGCTGGATGCCGCGGTTCATGCGCAGCGCCGCGAAGGCTTCCGTGCCCTTGGCGACGCGGTCGGTGGCGGCCTCGACGGTTTTGGCGTCGGTCGAGGCCTTGGCTTCTTGGAGCGCCGCCAGCAAGGCGTCGACCGCGGCACGCTCGGGGGCATCGAGCAGGTCGCCGTCGGCGGCCAGCGCGCTGCGCGTGGCCAGCAGCATGCGGTCGGCGTCGACACGGGCCTCGACGAGAGCTCGGCTTTGCATGTCCTGTGCGGCGGTGGCGAAGCTGTCCTGCAGCATGGCGGCGATCTGGTCGTCGCTCAGGCCGTAGGAAGGCTTGACGTCGATGCGCGCCTCGACGCCGCTCAGTTGCTCGCGCGCGGCCACGTTCAGCAGGCCGTCGGCGTCGACGGTGAAGGTGACGCGGATGCGCGCCGCACCGGCGGCCATCGGCGGAATGCCGCGCAGCTCGAAGCGGGCCAGGCTGCGGCAGTCGGCCACCAGGTCGCGCTCGCCCTGCACCACGTGCAAGGCCAGCGCCGTCTGGCCGTCCTGGTAGGTGGTGAAGTCCTGCGCCATGGCGGTGGGAATGGTCTGGTTGCGCGGCACGATGCGCTCGACCAGGCCGCCCATGGTTTCGATGCCGAGCGACAGCGGAATCACGTCGAGCAGCAGCAAATCCCCTGTGCCGTTGTTGCCGGCCAGTTGATTAGCCTGGATCGCGGCGCCGAGCGCCACGACTTCATCGGGGTTCAGGTCAATCAGCGGCTCCTGGCCGAAAAACTGGCGCACAGCCTCGCGCACCTGCGGCATGCGGGTCGAGCCGCCGACCATCACCGTGCCCTTGATTTCGGCCGGCGTGAGGGACGCATCGCGCAAGGTCTTGCGCACGGCCGACATGGTGCGGGCGGTGAGCTTGGCGGTGACGGCTTCGAAATCCGATTTCTTCACATCGAGCCGGATGCTCGCGCCGGCCAACTCGGCAACGAACGCGACGGAGTCCGCCGTGGACAAGGCTTCCTTGCAAGCCCGTGCCGCGGCCTGCAGCACCACCTTGTCGACGGCGGTGACCGCGGGCCGGCTGGTCTGCTCGGCCACCCAGTCGGCCAGCGCGCGGTCGTAGTCGTCGCCGCCCAGGGCCGAATCGCCGCCGGTGGCAATGACTTCGAACACGCCTTGCGTAAGCCGCAGGATGGAAATGTCGAAGGTGCCGCCGCCGAGGTCGTATACCGCGTAGACGCCTTCGCTCGCGTTGTCCAGCCCGTAGGCTATGGCCGCGGCCGTGGGTTCGTTGATCAGGCGCAGCACGTTCAGGCCGGCCAGTTGCGCCGCGTCCTTGGTCGCCTGGCGCTGGGCGTCGTCGAAGTACGCCGGCACGGTGATCACCACACCGTAGAGGTCGTCGTTGAAGCTGTCTTCGGCGCGGTAGCGCAGCGTGGCCAGGATCTCGGCACTGATCTCGACGGGTGATTTTTCGCCCTGCACCGTCTGCAGGCCGACCATGCCGGGCTTGTCATTGAACCGGTACGGCAACTTTTCGCGCTGGACGATGTCGGCCAGGCCGCGGCCCATGAAACGCTTGGCCGACGAGATGGTGTTTTCCGGGTCTGTGGCCTGCGCGGCGAGCGCGTCCCAGCCGATCTGGCGCTTGTTGCCGGCCAGGTAGCGCACCACGCTGGGCAGGATCACCCTGCCTTGTTCGTCGGGCAGGCAAACGGCTTCGCCGCTGCGTACCGCGGCCACCAGGGAATGGGTGGTGCCCAGGTCGATGCCCACTGCAATGCGGCGCTGGTGCGGGTTCGGAGTCTGCCCGGGTTCGGAAATTTGAAGAAGCGCCATGGCGTCGAAATTACTTTGCTGTAGAAAATGCAATAAGGCCGGCCGCTATTGTCCTGCGGCGTCGGCCTGGGCATCGATGTGGTCGGCAATATCGGCCTTGAAGCGCTCGATGAACATGAGCATGCGCACCTGCTGGGCAGCGGCCGGGTAATCCTGGGCGGTGTCGAGCAAGACGGCAATCCCCTGCAAGGCGTCGCGCTGGGCCTGCAGCACCTCGGCCTGCAGGGCTTCGAGCTCGGCCTGCGAGGAGGCGTCGTCCAGCGCCTCGCGCCATTCCATCTGCTGCATCAGGAACGCCGCCGGCATGGCGGTGTTGTTCTCGGCATTGATCGGCGCACCCTGGAGCTCGCACAGGTAGGCCGCGCGCTTGAGCGGATCTTTCAGCCGCTGCCAGGCTTCGTTGATGCGCACCGACCATTGCATCGCCACGCGCTGCGCGGCACCGGCCTGGGCAGCAAACTTGTCGGGGTGGGCTTCGCGCTGCAGCGCCTTCCAGCGCGCCTCCATGGCCGCGCGGTCCTGGGTGAAACGCAGCGGGATGTCGAACAGTTCGAAGTCGTTGGATTGCAGGTTCATCAGATTGGAAGCCACATGAAAAAACCGCCAGCACGCAGCGCGCGGGCGGTTCCGTTACCGACAAACATGCCGATCAGACCCTAAAGCTTTCTCCGCAGCCGCATTTGTCGCGCTCGTTGGGGTTCTCGAATTTGAAACCTTCGTTCAGCCCCTCACGCACAAAGTCGAGCTGCGTACCATCGATATAGGCCAGGCTTTTCGGATCGACCAGCACCTTGACGCCGTGGTCTTCGAAGATCACGTCTTCAGGCGCCAACTCATCGACGTATTCCAGCTTGTAGGCCAGGCCGGAGCAACCGGTGGTCTTCACGCCCAGGCGCACGCCCACACCCTTGCCGCGTTTGGCCAGATAACGGGTTACATGCCGCGCCGCGGCCTCGGTGAGCGTGACCGCCATCTCAGTGCGCCGTTTCAGCCACCGCGGCGGCGGGGGCCGAAGCTGCCACGGCGTGTTTTTGCTTGTAGTCGTTGACTGCGGCCTTGATGGCGTCTTCGGCCAGGATGGAGCAGTGGATCTTGACCGGCGGCAGCGCCAGTTCTTCGGCGATCTCGCTGTTCTTCAGCGCAGCGGCTTCGTCGAGCGTCTTGCCCTTGACCCATTCGGTCACCAGCGAACTGGAGGCGATGGCCGAGCCGCAGCCGTAGGTCTTGAAACGCGCGTCTTCGATCACGCCGGTCACCGGGTTCACCTTGATCTGCAGCTTCATCACGTCGCCGCAGGCCGGGGCGCCGACCATGCCCGTGCCCACGCTGTCGTCGCCCTTGGCGAAGGAGCCGACGTTGCGGGGGTTTTCATAGTGGTCGACAACTTTTTCTGAGTAAGCCATGGTATTTACCTCTTTGTCTGCTGCAGCCGGGGGAGCCGCGTAATTGAAGAATCCTTAGTGCGCCGTCCACTGGATGGTGCTGATGTCGATGCCGTCCTGGTACATCTCCCACAGCGGGCTCAGTTCGCGCAGCTTGGCCACGTTGACCTTGATGGTCTCGACGGCATAGTCGATGTCGGCCTCAGACGTCCAGCGGCCGATGGTCATGCGCAGGCTGCTGTGGGCCAGTTCGTCGCTGCGGCCCAGGGCGCGCAGCACGTAACTCGGCTCCAGGCTGGCCGAGGTGCAGGCCGAACCGCTAGACACCGCCAGGCCCTTGATGCCCATGATCAGCGACTCGCCTTCGACGTAGTTGAAGCTGATGTTCAGGTTGTGCGGCACGCGCTTTTCGAGGTGGCCGTTGATGAACACCTGCTCCACGTCCTTCAGGCCGTTGAGCATGCGGTCGTGCAGCGCCTGGATGCGCGCATTCTCCGTTGCCATCTCTTCCTTGGCGATGCGGTAGGCCTCGCCCATGCCGACGATCTGGTGCGTGGGCAGCGTGCCCGAACGCATGCCGCGCTCATGGCCACCACCATGCATCTGCGCTTCGATGCGGATGCGCGGCTTGCGGCGCACGAACAGCGCGCCGATGCCCTTGGGGCCATAGGTCTTGTGCGAGGTGAGACTCATCAGGTCGACCGGCAGCTTGCCGAGGTCGAATTCGACACGGCCGGTGGCCTGGGCGGCGTCGACATGGAAGACCACGCCTTTTTCGCGGCAGATCGCGCCGATGGCGGCGATGTCCTGGATCACGCCGATCTCGTTGTTGACGAACATCACGCTGGCCAGGATGGTGTCGGGGCGAATCGCCGCCTTGAAGACTTCCAGGTCGACCAGGCCATCGGCCAACACGTCGAGGTAGGTGACTTCGAAGCCCTGGCGCTCGAGTTCACGGCAGGTGTCGAGCACGGCCTTGTGCTCGGTCTTCACCGTGATGATGTGTTTGCCCTTGGTCTTGTAGAACTGCGCGGCGCCCTTGAGGGCCAGGTTGTTGGACTCGGTCGCGCCCGAGGTCCAGACGATCTCGCGCGGGTCGGCGCCGATCAGGGCGGCGACCTGTTCACGCGCCTTTTCGACGGCGGCCTCGGCCTCCCAGCCCCAGGCATGGCTACGGGACGCCGGGTTGCCGAAATGTTCGCGCAACCAGGGAATCATGGCGTCCACCACGCGCTCGTCGCACGGGTTGGTGGCGCTGTAGTCCATGTAGATGGGGAAATGCGGGGTCATGTCCATTTGGCTAGCTCTCGAGAATCTGAATCAGGGCTGGCTTGAAAACCGTCTCGCGCCACACGCCCTCGCGCGGTTCGACCCGGCTGTTTTCAATACACAAAAATTACAAAACGAATACCAGAACTAAATTGTCAGGAATTGGCAAAGACCTTGCCGGGCTCATGACTTGTCGAGCTTCTCGCGCCCCCCGGAAGGCACGCGAGGATCACGACTTGGCGAAGACATTACCCAGGGCAAACACCGAATTCGGTGCATTGATGCGGATCGGCTTGACGACCGGCATGCTGGAGATGGCACGCTTGATCATCGGCTTGTTCTCGATCTGCACACCCTTGGCGAGTTGTTCGTCGACCAGCTTCTGCAGGCTCACCGAGTCGAGGAATTCGACCATGCGCGCATTCAACGAGGCCCACAACTCATGGGTCATGCAACGGCCGGCTTCACCGAGGCAGTTTTCCTTGCCGCCGCACTGGGTGGCGTCGATCGGCTCGTCAACCGACACGATGATGTCGGCCACGGTGATGTCCGCCGCCTTGCGGCCGAGCGTGTAGCCGCCACCGGGGCCGGGGTGGATTCGACGAGGTCGTGCCGGCGCAATTTGCCGAACAACTGCTCGAGGTAGGAGAGGGAAATTTGCTGCCGTTGGCTGATCGCCGCCAATGTCACCGGACCGTTGTTCTGGCGCAGGGCCAGGTCAATCATCGCTGTGACCGCAAAACGGCCTTTGGTTGTGAGACGCATTGCAGCTCCTTGTTCGCTTTAACCTAACGTTGATGGCCCGTATCGCCTTGTGAACGAATCGGGGTGTGTTCCTCCAGCCATCTGCCACCATTTACGGTAGCTTCAAGCCCTCAACTGCTGGGTTTTTCTTGGTCTGGGCCAAGTATAGCATAAAACCCTATCAAATCCGTCGGGTTAATATACCAGTCAGTCACTTTATTGTCTTTACGGTATTACAGGCTTGTCATCCGTTGGAGATCGTCGCCACGTTATCGGTTCCCGGCGCGCCGAAAGCCTGCGTCTTGAGTTGCGCCAGTTGGTCGCGCACCCGCGCCGCCTGCTCGAATTCGAGGTTGCGCGCATGCTCGAGCATGGCTTTTTCCAGGCGCTTGATTTCGCGGGCGATGTCCTTCTCGCTCATGTCCTCGATCTTGGCGCGGCGCATGGCCTCTTGTTCGAGCTTCTCGGCCTCGCGGCCCGATTTTTCGCTGTAGACACCGTCAATCAGGTCTTTCACCCGTTTGACAATGCTGGTCGGCGTGATGCCCTGCGCGAGGTTGTGGGCGATCTGCCGGGCACGGCGGCGCTGGGTCTCGTCGATGGCGCGCTTCATCGAATCGGTGATCTTGTCGGCGTACAGGATGGCCCGCCCATTCAGGTTGCGCGCGGCCCGGCCGATGGTCTGGATCAGCGAACGCTCGGAGCGCAGAAAACCTTCCTTGTCCGCATCAAGAATGGCCACCAGCGACACTTCGGGAATGTCCAGCCCCTCGCGCAGCAGGTTGATGCCGACCAGCACGTCGAAAGTGCCCAGGCGCAGGTCGCGCAGGATCTCCACCCGCTCCACCGTGTCCACGTCGCTGTGCAGGTAACGTACCTTGACACCGTTGTCGGTGAGGTAGTCGGTGAGCTGCTCGGCCATGCGTTTGGTCAGCGTGGTGATGAACACGCGTTCGTTCTTCTCCACCCGGATGCGGATTTCCTGCAGCACGTCGTCCACCTGCTGGGTGGCCGGGCGCACTTCCACTTCGGGGTCGACCAGGCCGGTGGGCCGCACCAACTGCTCGACCACCTGGCCGGTGTGGTCCTTCTCCCACTGCGCTGGTGTGGCCGAGACGAACACCGCCTGGCGCATCTTGGTCTCGAATTCCTCGAACTTCAGCGGCCGGTTGTCCAGCGCGCTGGGCAGGCGAAAGCCGTATTCGACCAACGTGGTCTTGCGCGCGCGGTCGCCGTTGTACATGCCGCCAAACTGGCCGATCAGGATGTGGCTTTCGTCCAGGAACATCAGCGCGTCCTTGGGCAGGTAGTCGGTCAGCGTGGACGGCGGCTGGCCGGGCGCGGCGCCGCTCAGGTGGCGGGTGTAGTTCTCGATGCCCTTGCAGTGGCCGATCTCGCTGAGCATTTCCAGATCGAAGCGGGTGCGCTGCTCCAGCCGCTGCGCCTCCACCAGTTTGCCCGCGCCGACCAGTTCCTTGAGCCGTTCCGACAGTTCGATCTTGATGGTGTCCACCGCGCCCAGCACTTTGTCGCGCGGCGTCACGTAGTGGCTGCTCGGGTAGACGGTAAAGCGCGGGATCTTCTGCCGGATGCGGCCGGTCAGCGGATCGAACAGTTGCAGCGATTCGATCTCGTCGTCGAAGAGTTCGATGCGGATCGCCAGCTCGGAATGCTCGGCCGGGAAGATGTCGATGGTGTCGCCGCGCACACGGAACTTGCCACGCGAGAAATCCTGGTCGTTGCGCTGGTACTGCATGCGGATCAGTTGGGCGATCACGTCGCGCTGGCCGATCTTGTCGTTGGCCCGCAGCGTCATCACCATGCGGTGGTAACTCTCGGGTTCGCCGATGCCGTAGATGGCCGAGACCGTGGCCACGATCACCACGTCGCGCCGCTCGATGATGCTCTTGGTGCACGACAGGCGCATCTGCTCGATGTGTTCGTTGATCGCCGAGTCCTTCTCGATGAACAGGTCACGCTGCGGCACGTAGGCCTCGGGCTGGTAGTAGTCGTAGTAGCTGACGAAATACTCCACCGCGTTCTTCGGAAAGAACTCGCGGAATTCGCTGTAGAGCTGCGCGGCCAGCGTCTTGTTGGGCGCGAACACGATGGCCGGCCGGCCCAGGCGCGCGATCACGTTGGCCATGGTGAAGGTCTTGCCGGAGCCGGTCACGCCGAGCAGCGTCTGAAACACTTCACCGTCGTTCACGCCTTCCACCAGCTTGGCAATGGCCTCGGGCTGGTCGCCCGCCGGCGGGTACGGCATGAACAGCTGGAACGGCGAGCCTTCGAAGCTCACGAACTCGCCCTTGGGCGGCGCGTCCAGCACTTCCGGGCCGGATTCGGCGGATTCGATGGAGAGGGGTTCGGACATGGGGAAATCGCTCCGTGTGTTGCGCGGCGTGGCCTGCCCCATGGGCACAGGGCGGCCTCGGCAAAAAATAGCAATACTGTATAGGAATACAGATCGATATGGTGGCACAAGGCAGAAACCCAAGGCGTTGGCCGGGGTCGGCGCGGGGCCGGGCTAAAATTCACGGCTGCCCGCGCCGAATGCGATCCGCAAGCCGCCGGCGCCCCGATCCAGATCAACCCATAGGACTTTCCATGTCATTGTTCACTGCCGTCGAAATGGCCCCGCGCGACCCGATCCTGGGCCTCAACGAGCAATTTGCCGCCGATCCCAACCCGGCCAAGGTCAACCTCGGCGTGGGCGTGTATTACGACGACAACGGCAAGCTGCCCCTGCTCGAATGTGTGCAGACCGCCGAACGCGCCATGATGGAATCGCCCAAGGCGCGTGGTTATCTGCCGATCGATGGCATTGCCGCCTACGACACCGCGGTGAAGAACCTGGTGTTCGGTGCCGACAGCGAACCCGTGCGCGAAGGCCGTGTGGCCACGGTGCAGGCCATCGGCGGCACCGGCGGCCTGAAGATCGGCGCCGACTTCCTCAAGCACCTGAACCCCAACGCCAAGGTGTTGATCAGCGACCCCAGCTGGGAAAACCACCGCGCGCTGTTCACCAACGCCGGCTTCAAAGTTGAAACCTATCCCTACTACGACGCGGCCGCCCGTGGCGTGAACTTCGAAGGCATGCTGGCCGGCCTGAACGCCGCGCCCGCGGGCACCATCGTCGTGCTGCACGCCTGCTGCCACAACCCGACCGGCTACGACATCACCCCCGAGCAATGGGACAGCGTGATCGCCGCCGTCAAGGCCAAGAACCTGGTGCCTTTCCTGGACATGGCCTACCAGGGCTTTGGCCATGGTATCGCCGAAGACGGCGCCGTCATCGGCAAGTTCGTCGCCGCCGGCCTGAGCTTCTTCGTCTCGACCTCGTTCAGCAAGAGCTTCAGCCTGTACGGCGAACGTGTCGGCGCTTTAAGCGTGTTGTGCGACAGCAAGGAAGAAGCCGGCCGCGTACTGAGCCAGTTGAAGATCGCCATCCGCACCAACTACAGCAACCCGCCGATCCACGGCGGTACCGTGGTGGCCGCGGTGCTGAACACGCCCGACCTGCGCGCGGTGTGGGAAAAGGAACTCGGCGACATGCGCCTGCGCATCAAGCAGATGCGCCTGGCCCTGGTCGAAAAACTCAAGACCGCCGGTGTGGCGCAAGACATGAGCTTCATCACCACCCAGATCGGCATGTTCAGCTATTCGGGCCTGAGCAAGGACCAGATGGTGCGCCTGCGCAACGAGTTCGGCATCTACGGCACCGACACCGGCCGCATGTGCGTGGCTGCGTTGAACAGCAAGAACATCGACTACGTCTGCGCCTGCATCGCCAAGGTGATCTGATCCCCCTGGCGCTCTTGGCCTTCCCCCTCCCCTGCCCGGGGGAGGGCCTCAGTCCGTTCCCTCAGTGCCCCAGGCACGCGCGATGATCGCCTTGCAGTCCACACTGCCCGGCAAACTCCCGTACACCCTGCCCCAGCCCGCACCGAAGCGCGAGCCAATGAAACCATCGGCCACGAAAGCCGGCGCGTGCCGCAGCAGCAAACCGGCCTGCACCAGCAGCACCAGGCTCTGGGCGAGGCGCCGGCTGCCGGCTTCGAGTTGATTCACATCGCCTGACACAGCGTCCTTCAAGGCCGCCAGCGCCGGCAGCAGCCGTGCATCCCCGGCGCAGTTTGACGAAATATCGTCGAGCAGCAATTGCCAACCCGCCGGCTCGCGGCCGACGGCGCGCAGGACGTCGAGGCACATCACATTGCCCGAGCCCTCCCAGATCGAATTCACCGGCATGTCGCGGAACAACCGGGCCATCGGCCCCTCTTCCACATAACCGTTGCCGCCGAAGACTTCCATCGCCTCGCCGGCCAGCTCGACACCGCGTTTGCAGACCCAGAACTTGGCCGCCGGCGTGACGATGCGCTGGTAGGCTCGGGCCAGCGCATCATCGCCCCGCTCGAAGGCCTGGGCCAGATGCATCATCAACTGCGTGGCGGCTTCGCTCTCGAGTGCCATGTCGGCCAGCACGTTTTGCATCAGCGGCTGCTCGACCAGGCGCTTGCCGAACGCCTGGCGGTGGCGCGCGTAGTGGATGGCCTGCAGCGTGGCCGCGCGCACCATGCCGGCGCTGCCGATCACGCAGTGCAGCCGGGTCATGGTGGCCATCTGCAGGATGGTCGGGATGCCACGGCCCTCCTCGCCCACCATCTGGCCCCACGCCCCCTGGAATTCCACCTCGCTGCTGGCGTTCGAGACGTTGCCCAGCTTATCTTTCAAGCGTTGGATGCGCACCGCGTTCTTGCGGCCGTCAGGCCCGAACCGCGGCACGTAAAAACACGACAGGCCGGCCTCGGTACGGGCCAGCACCAGGTGCGCGTCGCACATCGGCGCCGAAAAAAACCACTTGTGACCGACCAGGCTGTAGGCCTGGCCACGCCCCGGCGCACCCAGCGGCGTCGCCACCGTGGTGTTGCTGCGCACGTCCGAGCCCCCCTGCTTCTCGGTCATGCCCATGCCGACCAGGATCGAGTCCTTCTGCGCGATCGGCAGGTCGCGCGCGTCGTAGGTGGTGGAAAACAGCTTGGGCGCCAGCTGCGCAAACAGCGCCGACTCCTGCTGCAGCACCGGAATGCAGGCGAAGGTCATCGAGGCCGGGCACAAGGAACCGTCCTCCACCTGGGCATGCAGGTAAAAGCCGGCGGCATAGGCGCTCCAACGGCCGGGGCGCGGGTCGGAAAACGGCATCGACACCAGGTTTTGCGCCCGCAGCATCCCCATCACCGCATGCCAGGCCGGGTGGTAGTTCACGGTGTCGATGCGGTGGCCAGCCCGGTCGAAGGCACGCAGTTCGGGCTTGTAGCGGTTGGACTCCTCGGCCCATCGCAATGTCTCCTCGCGACCCAGCGCCTGGCCGTAGTCGGCGGCGGCCGCCTCCTGCTCTGCCGCACCGCCGCGCCGCAATGCTTCCTGCAACGCGAGGTCGCATTGGTAGAGATTGATGTCCTTGAGTTCAGGCACCACATTGGTGACTTCATGGGTGGTCCAAACCATGTTCGCGTCTCCATCCAGGCCTGTAAATGCCTCAAGGCAGTATAGGCAACAGCGATCGAAAAGAAGCAGGACACTGGGCGAATGAGGATTTGTTCACTCTCCGATGCAAATAGAATCCAATTCCGTTGCACATCCATTGATAACGCACCAACTCCGGTCCAAAGTGCGCTGTATTGGTGTTTCCACCTCACACGATGCCGCAATACAACTGCTATATTGCACCGCAACATTCCTTATCCACGACTCCACCATGCTTTACCAGATCTACGAAAACCAACGCGCATTGATGGAGCCATTTGCCGATTTTGCGCAGGCGGCTTCCAAGCTTTACAGCAACCCCATGTCTCCACTGGGCAAGAACGTGTTTTCGCAACGTGTCTCCGCCGGCTACGACCTGCTGTATCGCCTGGGCAAGGACTATGAAAAGCCAAGCTTTGGCCTGCAGAAGGTGGAAGTGGACGGCGTGGACGTGGCTGTGCACGAACGCATCGAAATCGACAAGCCGTTTTGCGAGCTGCGCCGCTTCAAGCGCTTCACCGACGACGCCGCCACGCTCGACAAGCTCAAGGGCCAGCCCGCCGTACTGATCGTGGCGCCCCTGTCGGGCCACTACGCCACGCTGCTGCGCGACACCGTGAAGACCATGCTCAAGGACCACAAGGTCTATGTCACCGACTGGAAGAACGCCCGGCTGGTGCCGCTGGCCGATGGTGAATTCCACCTCGACGACTACGTCAACTACGTGCAGGAATTCATTCGCCACGTACAGGGCATCTACGGCAACTGCCATGTCATGAGCGTGTGCCAGCCCACCGTGCCGGTGCTGGCCGCCGTCTCGCTGATGGCCTCGCGCGGCGAAACCACGCCGCTGTCGATGGTGATGATGGGCGGTCCGATCGACGCCCGCAAATCGCCCACCGCGGTGAACAACCTGGCCATGAACAAGAGCTACGAATGGTTCGAGAACAACGTCATCTACCGCGTGCCGAGCAGCTTCCCGGGTGTGGGCCGGCGCGTCTACCCCGGCTTCCTGCAGCACACCGGCTTCGTGGCCATGAACCCCGAGCACCACGCGAAGAGCCATTACGACTACTTCAAGGACCTGATCAAGGGTGACGACGTGAGCGCGGAAGTGCACCGCAAGTTCTACGACGAATACAACGCCGTGCTCGACATGGACGCGGACTACTACCTGGAAACCATCGCCACCGTATTTCAGGACTTCAAGCTCGTGCACGGCACCTGGACCGTCAAGGGTCCGAACGGCAAGATCGAACTGGTGCGGCCGCAGGACATTCACACCTCGGGCCTGTTGACCATCGAGGGTGAGCTCGACGACATTTCCGGCTCGGGCCAGACCAAGGCCGCGCATGCGCTGTGCAGCGGCATCCCCACGAGCCACCAGACCCACTTCGAAGCCAAGGGCGCAGGCCACTACGGCATCTTCAGCGGCCGGCGCTGGCGCGAAATGGTGTACCCGGAAGTGAAGGCCTTCATCCTCGCGCATAACCCCAAAAGGGCCGCGGCATCCATGACGCTGGCAACGCCCGCGAAGCCTGCACAGAAGACTGCATTGAAGACACCCGCCAAGAAGACCAAGCTCCTCCTGGTCGCAACGCCTGCCAAGACTGCGGCCAAGCCCCCCGTTGCCAAAACCGCCGTGACCGAGACGGCGCGCAAGGCCGCCGCCGAGCCCGCACAGAAAGCCCTGCCGCTGCAAGCGGTTCCGGTCCTGGCCGCGAGCAAGGCCTCGGCTTCGGGCATCCCGACCAAAGAGCCGATCAAAGACCCGGCCCCCAGCCCTGCCGGCCCACCGGTGGAACAACCACCAAGCCCGCCAGCCAAGCCGCCATTGAAGGCGGAAGCGGTCGCCGTCAAGCCGGCCAAGGCGGTCAAGACCGTGGACGCCAAGAAGGTTGCCGCCCCCACCGCCCGGGCCAAACCCGCCGCGGCAAAGAAGACCAGCCGCCGCACCTGAGCCATGGCCTTGGCCATGCCAGCCATGCCAGTCGTAGGGGCCACGCTGGCCGAACGCATCAACGACGCCTTGCCGCAGACGCAGTGCACGCGCTGCGGTTATCCAGACTGCGTGGCCTATGCCCAGGCCGTGGCCAGCGGCGAGGCAGGCATCAACCAGTGCCCCCCCGGCGGTGCCGAGGGTGTGGCCCGCCTGGCCCGGTTGACCGGCCGGCCGGTGCTGCCACTGAACCCGGCCAACGGCGAAGAGCAGCCGCGCTTCATGGCGGTGATCGACGAGGCCTGGTGCATCGGCTGCACCCTGTGCATCGCCGCCTGCCCCACCGACGCCATCTTCGGCAGCAACAAGCTCATGCACACCGTGATCGAGGCGCATTGCACCGGCTGCGAGCTGTGCATTCCGGTGTGCCCGGTCGATTGCATCAGCCTGGAAAACACCAGCGCTGAACACACGGGCTGGAATGCCTGGTCCATGGCCGACGCAGCCAAGGCACGCAGCCGTTACGCCATCCACCAGTCCCGCCTTGGCCAGGCTGCGCATGAAGCGGCGAAGCCGCGCACGGCAGTTGCCCCCAGCCCCGTGGACATGCCCACACCGCAGGTGCCGGCCGACGACAAACGCGCCGTCATCGAAGCCGCCCTGGCCCGCGCACGGGCCAAACGCGCAGCACCACCGGTCTGATCGTTCAGCGCGCGGCCAGGCTCTTGTAGACGCCGCAGCCGACGAACAGGCCGTCGACTTCTTCGACGAACGACATCTTGGTCTGCACCACGCCGCTCGCGGGATTGGTGATGTCGTATTCGACCCAGCCCGGCGCCACGCTGGCCTGATCGACGATGGCGGCCAGCAGGCGATTGCCATCGATGCCGGCAATGTCCTGCACCCGCGTGCCGACCTTGGCCGCGTTGCCGCCGAAGGCCCGGTAGGTACCGGCGTCATCGAGCACGAACACATACATGTCGCGGTCGAAGAAACCGCGCGCGGGATCGGTAATGCCACGCAGGAATTGCTCGATCGGCTGACCGCGCCGATGCTGCAGCGCCCGCTGCACCAGCGCCATGGCTTCCTCCGCCGTGCCCTGCTGCAGCACGAAGGCCGACACCGCACGCGACAGCGTTGACGCCCGCCCCTCCAGCCGCGTGGCCTGCTCCACCGCATGCTCCACCATCTGTGCGTTGCTCTGCGTGATCTGGTCAAGCTGACGCACGGCGGCGGTGATTTCGCTCAGACCGGTGCTCTGCTCCGCGCTCGAGACCGAAATCTCCGACATGCTGGCCGTCACGCCGCGGATCTCCGACGCCATCTGCTGGATGCTTTCGCCCGCGGTACGGATCAGCGCGGCACTGCCTTCGACCTGGCTGGCCGAGCTGCCGATGAGTTGGCGGATTTCGCGGGCCGCATCCGCCGAACGCTGCGCCAGCATGCGCACCTCGGAGGCCACCACCGCGAAGCCCCGGCCCTGCTCTCCCGCACGCGCTGCCTCCACCGCCGCATTCAGCGCCAGGATATTGGTCTGGAACGCAATGCCGTCGATCACCCCGATGATTTCGCCCATGCGCTTCGCGCTCTGCTGGATGCCCTCCACCGAAGCCACGGCACGGCCCATGGCGTCCGCGCTGGTCTCCGAAGCCTGGCGTACATGGCCCGCACGGCTGTTGGCGGCCTGCGCGGTCTGCGCGTTCTGCTGCACGGTGCTGGACAACTGCTCGACGCTGGCCGCAGTCTGCTCCAGGTTGGCCGCCTGCTGCTCGGTGCGGTCTGCCAGCTCGCGGTTGCCGGTGGCCAGGCTATGGCCGGCATGCGCCACCAAGGCGGCGTTGCTGCGGATGTCGGCCACCATGGCCGACAGGGTCAGCACCATGCGGTCCAGCAGTTCGGACATGCCGGCCAGTTCGTCCCGGCCCTGGATGCGTGCCTGGGCACGCAGATCGCCCTGGGTGGTTTGCGCCATCACACGCACGATGGCGCCGAAGTCGGCGGTGAAGCTCAGGTACAGCGCCAGCATCAGGTACAGCACCACGGCGAGCCCGGCCAGCAGCGACAGCCCCACCCAGGCCGATGCCTCGGTCACGGACGGGGCGAAGGCCGCGCCCACCAACACCACCGCGACCGCCAGTGCCACCACGCCCAGCTTGGCGCCAAGGCGTAGCCTGCGCATGAGCCAGAGGCCCGGCAGCAGTGGATTGAATGACGCCGCTGTACCCATGCGTATGTCTCCTCGTAATATCGGTTTGGCCTGATCCTTGACACATTCTGGCATGCCGGTTTCATTTTCCAGACATTACCTGACTCAGCCATGCAGGACTTGCCACTTCGCAGGGCGGATTCCATACGCAGTTTTGATGGCGTCGGTCTGATGCGTGTGATAGTGTCGTAACAATTTGACTTAGATTCGGGAGCCGTTCCATGAACTGCCTGACACGTGCCCTGCTTCGCCTGATGACATGTGCCCCGTTGCTGAGCATGCTGCCCAGCCAGGCGCTCGAGCAGCCAGCCGACCCGGTGGTGTTGACGGTGAAAGGCGCGTTGAGCCAGCCCAACAAAGGCACAGACGCTGTGTTCGACATGAAGATGCTTGCCAATCTGCCGCAAAAGACTTTCTCCACACGCACCCCGTGGTTTCCGGACGCGGTGAGCTTCACCGGCCCGCTGCTGCGCGACGTGCTGGCGGCCGCCGGCGCCAAGGGCAGCAAGATCGTGGCCTCGGCCCTGAACGACTACAAGACCGAAATCCCCTTCGACGACGTGAACAGGCACGACGCCATCGTCGCCCGGCTGATGAACGGCAAGCCCATGCCGATCCGCGAGAAGGGCCCGCTGTTCATCGTCTACCCCTACGACGCCAAATCCGAACTGCGCTCGGAGATCTACTACAACCGCTCGGCCTGGCAGTTGAAGACGCTGACCGTGGCCCCCTAGCAGCAGCGTACCGACGTACCGACACCCCGCCTGGCCCTGTTTTCGTGACACCATCACCTTCCAGCAAAAACCTGCTTCGGTTCATCGGCGCGAGCCTGATCGCGGCCTATGTCGCGATCGGCGCGGTGCAATACCGACAGTTCGCCGACCTCGAGGAGGTGATGCAGCGCAGCGACGGCAATTCCCTGTGGTCGGTGCTGCAGCTCCATGTCGAATACCAGCGCCTGGACGCCGCGATGTACCGCTACAAGATCGAGCACCAGGACGAGGCTCTGGACAACCTGCAGTTGCGCTACGACATCTTCGTGAGCCAGTTCAGTGCCATCCGCGAAGGCATGCCCAGCCGCCTGCTCAAGGACGAGCCCCAGTACCAGCAGACCATGGTCCAGCTGGCCCGGTTCGTGAAGCACGGCGACAGCTACATGGGCGAAAGCGGCGACCCGGCCAAGGCGCAGGCCGAGCTGCCGGCGCTGCAGGCCGAGTTCGCCGAATTGCGCGAACCCGTGCAAGGCGTTTCGCTGTTGGCCTCCAGCGTGATCGCCCGGGTGTCGGATGCGCGCAGCCAGCAGGTGCAGCGGCAGATCCTGCAGACCATCGGCCTCACCGGCTTCCAGGCCCTGCTGACCTTCCTGCTGGCCTGGGCCATGCTGCGGCAATTCCGCCAACGCGAACGCGCCAAGGCCAGCGCGCTGGCGGCGCAGGAAGAACTGGTGCAGACCCTGCAGCGCAACGAGGAGGCCCTGGAAGCCCGTGTCGACGAGCGCACCCATGCCCTGCAAGAGGCCAACCAAGCGCTGCGCGACAACGAGGTCGAGCTGCGGCTGGCGCGCGCCAGGGCCGAAGACGCCTCGCGGCTCAAGTCGAACTTCCTGGCCAACATGAGCCACGAAATCCGTACACCGATGAACGCCATCATCGGCATGAGCCACCTCGCGCTGCGCAGCGCGACCGATCCCAGGCAAAGCGACTACCTGCAGAAGATCCAGCGGTCGGGCCAACACCTGCTCGGGGTGATCAACGACATCCTCGACTTCAGCAAAATCGAAGCCGACAAGCTGGAGGTGGAGGCCATCCCCTTCGACCTGCGTGGCGTGCTCGACAACCTGGCCACGCTGATCGGCCAGAAATGCGAACAGAAAGGCCTGGCACTGGTGTTCGACACCGATGCCAGGCTGCCCCGGACGCTGATCGGCGATCCGCTGCGGATCGGCCAGATCCTCGTCAACTACGCCAACAACGCGGTGAAGTTCACCGAGCGCGGCCAGATCCTGGTGCGGGTGCGCGGGTTGCCTCCGGACGAGTCCGCCACCGAACCCGATATCGGAGCCGACGCCGTGCAGGTACTGTTCGAAGTACTGGACACCGGCATCGGCCTGTCGCCCAAGGAGCAGGCGCGGCTGTTCCAGTCGTTCCAGCAGGCGGACACCTCCACCACCCGCAGATACGGCGGCACCGGCCTGGGCCTGGCCATCGCGCGCAAGCTCGCGCGGCTGATGGGCGGCGAAGTCGGCGTGCAAAGCCAGCCCGGCCAGGGCAGCCGTTTCTGGTTCACCGCGCGGCTGGGCGTCGGCGCGGGCCAACCGTCACGGACGGCGGCGCGGACTGCACGGCCTGCACGGCCGGCCGAGGCGGTCCAGACCGGGTTCGACACGCTTGCCCTGCAGCCCGCAGTCCGTGCCGGCGCCGAGCCCGACATGAGCGTGATCCGCGGCGCACGGGTGCTTTTGGTCGACGACAACGACCTGAACCAGCAGGTGGGCTCCGACCTGCTCAAGGCCGCCGGCCTGCAGGTCAGCGTGGCCGACAACGGCCAGGACGCGCTCGATATGCTGGCCCGCGCCGACGCCGATTTCGACATCGTGCTGATGGACGTGCAGATGCCGGTGATGGACGGGCGCACCGCCACCGGCCACATCCGGGCCAACCCGCGCTGGGCCCGGCTGCCGGTGCTGGCCATGACGGCCAACGCCATGCAGGGTGACCGCGAACGCTGCCTGGCCGCCGGCATGAACAGCCATATCGCCAAGCCCATCGATCCCATCGATCTGTTCAACCAATTGCTGCAATGGGTGCCCCACCGTGTACGGCCCCCACCCCTGACCACCCCGGTCGACCCCACCACGCTCGCCGCGCCCGCCGCGCCGGCCGACCGGCCGCCAGCACAGGAAAGCGCCCGGTTCTCAGGCATCGCCAACCTGGACACGGCCGCCGGCCTGCGCCGCGTGCTGCACAAACAAGACGTCTATGAAGACCTGCTGCGCAAGTTCGTCGCCGGCCAGGCCGATGCCGTGGCGCGTGCGCGCAGCGCGCTGGCCGCGGGCCGGCGCACGGAAGCGGAACGCGCCATGCACACCCTCAAGGGCACGGCCGCCACCATTGGTGCCGGGCCGCTGGCGCAGCTCGCGGGCCAGGCCGAAATGGCGCTGTCCGAGGCAACGCACGGTCAGTCCGGTCTCGACGCCCTGCTCCAGTCAGTGGAGGCCGCCACCACAGCCCTGGTACAGGCTCTGGCCCAGGCCAGCGCACTGTCCGCACTGCCCGAGCCATCACCAGCACCGCCCACGCCGGCTGCGGGCGCACCGGATGCGGACACGGCTATCGACTGGCCGATGATGCGCAGCCTGCTCGACCGGCTCGAAGCCCTGCTGGCCGAAGACGACTCGGAAGCCGTCGACCTGTTTCAGGCCTGCCGCCCGGATTTGCGGCAGGTGCTCGGCCCGGAATTCCAGGAGATCGACACGGCGATCAACGGCTTCATGCTCAACGAGGCGCTGGCCGCGCTGCGCACGGTGCGGCATCGGGTGGCGGCACTGTCGTAACGATGCGAAGGCACGGCCGGCATCCACAGAGTTGAAGACGGCCAGGCTTGCCAGCCTGGGCGGGCAGCCGTAGAGTTGAAGCGAAAACGGCAGTTGAGCGGCTGTGCGCGTCCGATTCGACCGTGCACCGTTCAATCCATCACCGACCACCACGGCAACGGGAGCCACCATGACACTTCGCATGCCGCTGCAAGCCATCGAAAAACACACCGTGCTGGTGGTCGACGACACGCCGGACAACCTGGCGCTGATGAGCGGCCTGCTCAAAAGCACCTACCGCGTCAAACTCGCCTCCAGCGGCGCGCGGGCGCTGCAGATCAGCACCATGCAGCCGCGGCCCGACCTGATCCTGCTCGACATCATGATGCCCGAGATGGACGGCTACCAGGTCATGCAGCGGCTGAAAGCCGATCCGGAAACCGCCGACATCCCGGTGATCTTCCTCACCGCCATGAGCGCCACCGACGACGAGCAGGCCGGCCTGGACATGGGCGCGGTCGACTACATCACCAAGCCGATCAACCCGGCCATCGTGATGGCGCGCGTGCACAACCACATCGAGCTGAAGCTGGCCCGCGACTTCCTGCAGGACCAGAGCCGCCACCTCGAGCACGAGGTGCAAAAACGCACCCGCGAGATCGTCGCCATCCAGGACGTGACCGTGCGCGCCATGGCCCTGCTGGCCGAAACCCGCGACAACGAAACCGGCAACCACATCCGGCGCACGCAGCACTATGTGAAGGTGCTGGCTCTCGCGCTGCAGGAACACCCGCGCTTTCGCGACGAGCTCACGCAGCCCAACATCGAGTTGCTGTTCAAGTCGGCACCGCTGCACGACATCGGCAAGGTGGGCATTCCGGACCGCATCCTGCTCAAGCCCGGCATGCTGGAGCCGGCCGAGTTCGAGATCATGAAGACCCACACCACGCTGGGCCGCAACGCCATCCTGAATGCCGAGATCGAACAAGGTGCCGAGATGCCCTTCCTGCGTTTTGCCAAGGAGATCACGCAGAGCCACCAGGAGAAATGGGACGGCAGCGGTTATCCGGAAGGGCTGGCGGGCGACCACATCCCGATCTCGGCAAGGCTGATGGCGGTGGCCGACGTGTACGACGCGCTGATCTCCAAACGCGCCTACAAGGCCGCGTTTTCACACGAGAAAGCCTTTGGAATCATCCGCGCCGGCAGCGGCAGCCACTTCGATCCCGACGTGGTAGCCGCCTTCGTGGGCGCGGCCGATGAATTTCGCCACATCGCCCGGCGCTACATCGATGACGAAGCCGTGCTGACGCACCAGGTGGAGCGCCTGGCCAGCGACCTGCCGGCCGAGCACATCGAGCTCGACGCCAAACTCTGAGGTTTTCAGCCCGCGGCGAACCTGGCGAACGCGCTCACCACTTCGGGCGGCGCCTGCACCATCTCGATCAGCACGCCTTCGCCCGCGATCGGGAATTCGTCATTCGCCTTGGGGTGCAGGAAGCAGATGTCGAAGCCGGCCGCCCCCTGGCGGATGCCGCCCGGCGCAAAGCGCACCCCCTGGGCGGTGAGCCATTGCACCGCACGCGGCAGGTCGTCGATCCACAGGCCGATGTGGTTCAGCGGCGTGGCGTGCACGGCGGGTTTCTTGTCGGGGTCGAGCGGCTGCATCAGGTCGACCTCGACCTTGAACGGGCCGCTGCCGATGGTGCAAATGTCCTCGTCCACGTTCTCGCGCTCGCTCATGAAGCTGCCCGTGACCTCCAGGCCCAGCATCTCGACCCAGAGCTTTTGCAGGCGCAGCTTGTCCGGCCCGCCGATGGCGATCTGCTGGATGCCGAGCACCTTGAAGGGGCGGCTCATGCGCAGACGACCTTGGCCACCGACCCATCGGCCGCGGCCGGCAGCCCGAGCTTGCGCATCAGGACACGGTCGGCCTCGACATCCGGGTTGCCGGTGACGAGCAGCTTGTCGCCGTAGAAAATCGAATTCGCGCCGGCCAGGAAACACAGCGCCTGCACCGCCTCGCCGAGCTGCTGGCGACCCGCCGACAAACGCACCCGCGCCGTGGGCATGGTGATGCGGGCCACCGCGATCACGCGCACGAACTCCAGCGGGTCCAGCGGCTCGGCATCGGCCAGCGGCGTGCCGGCCACCCGCACCAGGTTGTTCACCGGCACCGATTCGGGGTAGGACGGCTGCAGGTTGGCCAGTTGCGCCACCAGGGCGGCGCGCTGCTGGCGTGTCTCACCCATGCCGACGATGCCGCCGCTGCAGACCTTGACGCCAGCCTCGCGCACCCGGTCCAGCGTGTCGAGCCGGTCCTGGTAGACCCGGGTGTCGATGATGTCGCCGTAGAAGTCGGGCGAGGTATCGAGGTTGTGGTTGTAGTAGTCGAGCCCGGCATCGCGCAATTGCTCGGCATGGCCGTCTTCCAACATGCCCAGGGTGGCGCAGGTCTCCAGGCCCAGGCCCTTGACGGCACGCACCAGCTCGGCCACGTTTTCCACATCGCGGTCCTTCGGGCTGCGCCAGGCCGCGCCCATGCAAAACCGCGTGGCGCCGGCTTCGCGCGCGGCGGTGGCGGCCTGCAGCACCGCGTCCACCGCCATCATCTTGCTGGCCTTCACACCGGTGTCGTAATGCACCGACTGCGGGCAATAACCGCAATCCTCAGGGCAGCCGCCGGTCTTGATCGACAACAAGGTGGACAGCTGCACATCACCTTCGGGGAAATGCGCACGGTGCCCCGTTTGCGCGCGGAACATCAGTTCGAGGAACGGCAGTTCGAACAGCGCCTCCACTTCGGCCACCGGCCAGGGCTGCGGGCCAAGGACGGGCGTGCTCGCAACAGGCTTGTGGATCTTGATCGGTTGGGCTTGCAATGTGGTCATGGGGTCCTCAGACAAATTCGACAATGGGCTGGTCCACGCTGAGCGATTCACCCTTGGCAGCCAGTACCTTGCCCACCACACCATCGGCGGCGGCAAACAGCACATTTTCCATCTTCATGGCTTCGATCACCGCCACACGTTCGCCGGCCTGCACTTTCTGGCCCAACTGCACAGCCACCTCGACCAGCAGACCCGGCATCGGCGACAACACATAACGGCTCATGTCCGGCGGCGCCTTGTAGGGCATCAGCGCGTGCAGTTCGGCCGCGCGCGAAGACATCACCATCGCGTCGAGTTGTGTGCCGTTGTGCGCCACACGCATCGCCAGCGGATTGCGCGACGGCCGCCCCGGCCCACCGCGCTCCACCTGTGCGGTGAACGGCGCGCCGTTGCAACTGCCATGGATGCGCTCCGTGCCGAGCCGTGAATTGCTGCAGAACTGGTACTGCTTTCCCCCCACCTCGACCACACTCGAGCCGGTGCCGGACTCGAAGCCGGTGACCTGTACCGGATGCGCCGTCTTCTGCCCGTTGGCACCGAGCGCTACCACCACGAAGGACTCTCCCACCGCCACCTCGTGGCCCGCCAATTGGCCACTGATGCCGGTGGCGCGCTGGCGATAACGGCGGTGCACGAAAGCCGCCAGTGCCACCAGGAAGTCCGGGTCGGCATGCGGCACGTCCTCGGCGCGGAAGCCGGCCGCGTAATGCTCGGCGATGAAGCCGGTGTTGAAATCGCCCTTCACGAACTTAGGGTGCGCCAGCAGCGCCGACTGGAAAGGAATGTTGCTGCTGATGCCACGGATCACAAAGCCGTTCAGTGCTTCGCGCATCTTGGCGATGGCCTCCAGCCGGTCCTTGCCGTGCACGATCAGCTTGGCGATCATCGAGTCGTAATACATCGGGATCTCGCCGCCGTCCTGCACGCCGGTGTCGACACGCACGCCCTGCAAGTGCTCGACGTCCGAAGCCCACATCGTCTCCTTCGGCGGCTGGAACTTCACCAGCCGGCCAGTGCTGGGGAGGAAGTTGCGGAACGGATCTTCGGCGTTGATGCGGCACTCGATGGCCCAGCCGTCGCGGCGCACGTCGGCTTGCGTCAGCGGCAGCGCCTCGCCGGCGGCCACACGAATCATCAGCTCCACCAGGTCCAGGCCGGTGATGCATTCGGTCACCGGGTGTTCGACCTGCAGCCGCGTGTTCATCTCGAGGAAATAAAAGCGCTGGTCCTTGCCGACCACAAACTCCACCGTGCCCGCGCTTTGGTACTTCACCGCCTTGGCCAGGGCCACGGCCTGCTCACCCATGGCCTTGCGCGTGGCATCGCTGATGAAGGGCGAAGGCGCTTCCTCGATCACCTTCTGATGGCGGCGCTGGATCGAGCATTCACGCTCGTTGAGATACAACACATTGCCATGTGAATCGCCGAGCAGCTGGATCTCGATGTGGCGTGGCTCTTCAACGAACTTCTCGATGAACACACGGTCGTCGCCAAAGCTGTTGCGCGCCTCGTTGCGGCATGAGGTGAAACCTTCGAACGCCTCCTTGTCGTTGAAGGCCACGCGCAGGCCCTTGCCACCACCGCCGGCGCTGGCCTTGATCATCACCGGATAACCGATGCCCTTGGCGATCTCCACCGCGCGCTCGGGCGTGTCGATGGCGTCGTTCACACCGGGGATGCAGTTTACCCCGGCCGCGCCTGCCAGCTTCTTCGACTCGATCTTGTCGCCCATGGCCGCGATCGAATCATGCTTGGGGCCGATGAAGACAATGCCCTCCTCCTCCACTTGTCTGGCAAAGCCCGCGTTCTCGCTGAGGAAGCCGTAGCCCGGATGCACGGCCTGCGCCCCGGTCTGCTTGCAGGCGGCGATGATCTTGTCGGCCTGCAGATAACTCTCGCGGCTCGGCGCGGGGCCGATGTGCACGGCCTCGTCGGCCAGCTCCACATGGCGCGCGTCGCGGTCGGCATCGGAATAAACGGCAACGGTCTTGATGCCCATCTTCCTGGCGGTCTTGATGACGCGGCAGGCGATCTCGCCGCGGTTGGCAATGAGGATTTTTTCAAACATGACAGCTCTCCGCGGCGAGACCGCCTGCGTGCGCTACGCACACCACGCAATTTACAGAAACGACGGCTACGCCGCCGTTTTCACCGCGGTTGGCGATGAGGATTTTTTCAAACATGGCAACTTCCTTTTTTTACCCGTTCGTCCTGAGCTTGTCGAAGGACTTCATTGTTGACTTCCGCTCGTCCTGAGCCTGTCGAAGGACTCGTTGTCGGAGGCTTCGACAAGCTCAGCCCGAACGGAATGCGTGACAGCCTTTGCCAGGAATCACAGCGGAATATTCCCGTGCTTGCGCCACGGGTTCTCCAGCTTCTTGTCGCGCAGCATCACCAGCGAGCGGCAGATGCGCTTGCGTGTCTCGCTGGGCAGGATGACGTCATCGATGAACCCGCGCGCGCCCGCCACGAAGGGGTTGGCGAAGCGGGCCTTGTATTCGGCTTCGCGTGCGGCGAGCTTGGCCGGGTCGCCCTTGTCTTCGCGGAAGATGATTTCCACCGCGCCCTTGGCGCCCATCACCGCGATCTCGGCGTTCGGCCAGGCGAAGTTGACGTCGCCGCGCAGGTGTTTGGAGCTCATCACGTCGTAGGCGCCGCCGTAGGCCTTGCGGGTGATCACGGTGATTTTCGGCACCGTGCACTCGGCGTACGCGTAAAGCAGCTTGGCACCATGCTTGATAATGCCGCCGTACTCCTGGCTGGTGCCGGGCATGAAGCCGGGCACGTCGACAAAGGTCAGCACCGGGATGTTGAAGGCGTCGCAGAAACGCACGAAGCGCGCGGCCTTGATGCTGCTCTTGATGTCGAGGCAGCCGGCCAGCACCAGCGGCTGGTTGGCCACGATGCCCACCGTCTGGCCTTCCATGCGGGCGAAGCCGATGATGATGTTCTTCGCATACTCGGGCTGGATCTCGAAGAACTCGCCGTCGTCCACCGTCTTGGCGATCAGCTCCTTCATGTCGTAGGGCTGGTTGGGGTTGTTCGGCACCAGGGTGTCGAGGCTGGCGTCGAGCCGGTCGGCCGGGTCGTTGCTCGGCCGCACCGGGGCCTTCTCGCGGTTGTTCAGCGGCAGGTAGTTGTAGAGGCGGCGCAGCATCAAGAGCGCCTCCACATCGTTCTCGAAAGCCAGGTCGGCCACGCCGCTCTTGGTGGTGTGGGCGATGCCGCCGCCAAGTTCCTCGGCCGTCACTTCTTCGTGCGTCACGGTCTTCACCACCTCGGGGCCGGTGACGAACATGTAGCTGCTGTCCTTCACCATGAAGATGAAGTCGGTCATGGCCGGCGAATACACCGCGCCGCCCGCACAGGGGCCCATGATCATGCTGATCTGCGGCACCACGCCCGAGGCCATCACGTTGCGCTGGAACACGTCGGCATAACCGCCGAGCGAGGCCACGCCTTCCTGGATGCGCGCGCCGCCCGAATCGTTCAGGCCGATCACCGGCGCACCGACCTTCATGGCCTGGTCCATCACCTTACAGATCTTCTCGGCATGGGCTTCGCTCAGGGCGCCGCCGAACACGGTGAAGTCCTGGCTGAAGACGAACACCAGGCGGCCGTTGATCATGCCGTAGCCGGTGACCACGCCGTCGCCGGGGATCTTGTTGTCGGCCATGCCGAAGTCCACCGAGCGGTGTTCGACGAACATGTCCCATTCCTCGAAGGTGCCTTCGTCGAGCAGCAGTTCGAGGCGCTCGCGCGCGGTGAGCTTGCCCTTGCCGTGTTGGGCGGCAATGCGTTTTTCGCCGCCGCCGAGCCGGGCCGCGGCACGTTTTTTCTCGAGTTGTTCGAGGATGTCTTTCATGGAATCTCCGTGAGTGTTCTGGTTGGATTCGGGGCCAGGTGGTGAGGAATGAAGCAGGCCTTCATGGCGACACCACCGGTGCCTTGCCGTCGAACAGCAGGTTCAGCAACTGGCGCGCGGCGGCCGAAGGCACGGCACTGCCGGCCACCACGGCCCGGGCCAGCTCAGGCAGCTGCGCACGCACCGCCGGATGAGCCCGGAAGCTGTTCTTCAGGCCGGCTTCGATGCGTTCCCACATCCAGGCCAGCGCCTGCTGTTCGCGCCGCGCCGCATGCCGGCCGTTGGCCGCCTGCAACTTTTGAAACTGCGTGACGGCGGCCCAGAACCCGTCCACACCCTGGTTGTGCAGGGCGCTGAGCTGCAGCACCTGCGGGTGCCATTGCTTGTCGAAATTCTCCGCCTGGGCCTGGCCCATGGCGTTGTTGACCAGGCCGAACAAGCGCATCGCGGAGCTAATCTGCGCCGCGGCCCGCATGGCGGCATCGGCGTCGATGTCGGCCTTGTTGATGACCACCAGATCGGCCAGCTCCATCACGCCCTTCTTGATGGCCTGCAGGTCGTCGCCGGCATTGGGCAGTTGCATCAGCACGAACATGTCGGTCATGTTGGCCACCGCCGTCTCCGACTGGCCCACGCCCACGGTCTCGACGATCACCAGGTCGTAGCCCGCGGCCTCGCAGACCAGCATGGCCTCGCGTGTCTTCTCGGCCACACCGCCGAGTGTGCCGCTGCTGGGGCTTGGGCGGATGTAGGCACGCTCGTGCACCGAGAGCTGTTCCATGCGCGTCTTGTCGCCGAGGATGGAGCCGCCCGACACCGTGGAAGACGGGTCGATGGTCAGCACCGCCACCCGGTGGCCCAGGCCGATGAGGTGCAGGCCCAGCGCTTCGATGAAGGTGGACTTGCCCACGCCGGGCACGCCGCTGATGCCGAGGCGGAAGGAGTTCCCGGTGTGGGGGAGCAAGGCCGTCAGTAATTCGTCGGCTTGCGCGCGGTGGTCGGCCCGGGTGGATTCGAGCAGGGTGATGGCCTTGGCGATGGCGCGGCGCTGGGGTAGCGGGTTGGCTTGCAGGATGCGGTCGATGTGGCTTGTCGCAGATGCTTCGACAAGCTCAGCACGAACGGTAGGAGGCGCAGCACGAACGGTATTTACCTCCGTTCGCCCTGAGCTTGTCGAAGGGCCTGCATCAGCCGCCCCGGCGCGGTGAGAACCAGCCCGCGCCAGCAGCTTGATCCCTGCCCAATCCCCCGCAATCAACGCATCCTTCTTTGCCCTCGACCAGCCCTTGACCTGCTGCTCGAATGCAATCGCATCCTCGCGCTTCTCGAACTCGCCTTGCCAGGCCAGCTCGATCGGCTTGCGGGTCGCCACATAACCTGTTTCGCTCACCTGATGCTGCTGCATGCGCGAAGCCATGTCGTCCGTGTGCCCGCAGTAATACGAGCCATCGGCACAACGAAGCAGGTAGACGAAAAACGGCTGCATGGATCAGGGGGAGGCTTCGACGGGCTCAGCCCGAACGGAGGTTGGAGGGGTGGAAAAGGCCTTGTGGCTCACGGCTCAGGCCACGGCCTTGCGGATCTGCTCCAGCACGTCCTTCGCACTCGCCGGTATCGGTGTGCCCGGCCCGTAGATGCCCTTCACACCGGCCTCGTAGAGCATTTCGTAGTCCTGCCGCGGGATCACGCCGCCGACGAAAACGATGATGTCGTCCGCGCCCTGTTTCTTGAGTTCGGCAATGATCGCCGGCACCAGCGTCTTGTGCCCTGCAGCGAGTGTGCTAACCCCGACCGCATGCACGTCGTTCTCGATCGCCTGGCGCGCGCATTCCTCGGGGGTCTGGAACAGCGGGCCCATGTCCACGTCGAAGCCGAGGTCGGCAAAGGCCGTGGCCACCACCTTGGCGCCGCGGTCATGGCCGTCCTGGCCGAGCTTGGAGATCATCACCCGCGGACGTCGCCCCTGCGCTTCGGCGAAGGCATTGATCTCAAGCTTCAAGTTTTCCCAGCCTTCGGCCGAGTCATAGGCTGCTGCGTACACGCCGGTCACCTTTTGTGTGTCGGCGCGGTGGCGCCCGTAAACTTTTTCCAGCGCGTCGGAGACTTCACCGACGGTGGCGCGCAGCCGCACGGCCTGGATGCTCAGGTCGAGCAGGTTGCCTTCGCCATTTTCCGCCGCGGCCGTCAAGGCTTCAAGCGCCGCCTGCACCTTGGCCGGATCGCGCCGCGCCTTGATGGTCTTGAGCCGCGCGATCTGGCCTTCGCGCACGGCCACATTATCGATGTCGCGCGACGCGATGGCGTCTTCGGTCTTGAGCTTGTATTTGTTGACGCCGACGATCACGTCCTTGCCCGAGTCGATGCGCGCCTGCTTCTCGGCCGCCGCGGCCTCGATCTTGAGCTTGGCCCAGCCGCTGTCGACGGCCTTCGTCATGCCGCCCATGGCGTCGACTTCCTCGATGATCTTCCAGGCGGCATCGGCCATGTCCTGCGTGAGCTTCTCCATCATGTAGCTGCCGGCCCAGGGGTCGATCACGCTGGTGATGTGGGTTTCTTCCTGGATGATGAGCTGGGTGTTGCGCGCGATGCGGGCGCTGAACTCGGTGGGCAGGGCGATGGCTTCGTCGAAGCTGTTGGTGTGCAGGCTCTGCGTGCCGCCGAACACCGCCGCCATGGCCTCGATGGTGGTGCGCACCACGTTGTTGTACGGGTCTTGCTCGGTCAGGCTCCAGCCACTGGTCTGGCAATGCGTGCGCAGCATCAGGCTCTTGGCCTTCTTGGCGTCGAAGCCCTTCATGATGCGGCACCACAGGAGCCGCGCCGCGCGCATCTTGGCCACCTCCAAATAGAAGTTCATGCCGATGGCCCAGAAGAAGCTCAGGCGGCCGGCGAACTCGTCCACGTCCATGCCCTTGGCGATGGCGGTCTTCACGTATTCCTTGCCATCGGCCAGGGTGAAGGCCAGCTCCAGCGCCTGGTTGGCGCCGGCTTCCTGCATGTGGTAGCCGCTGATGCTGATCGAGTTGAACTTCGGCATCTTCTGTGCCGTGTATTCGATGATGTCGCCGATGATGCGCATCGACGGCGCGGGCGGGTAGATGTAGGTGTTGCGAACCATGAACTCCTTGAGGATGTCGTTCTGGATCGTCCCCGAAAGCTGGTCCTGCGCCACGCCCTGCTCTTCGGCCGCCACCACGTAGCCGGCCAACACCGGCAACACCGCGCCGTTCATGGTCATGGAGACGCTCACCTTGTCCAGCGGGATCTGGTCGAACAGGATTTTCATGTCCTCCACGCTGTCGATGGCCACGCCGGCCTTGCCCACGTCGCCAGTCACGCGCGGGTGGTCGCTGTCGTAGCCGCGGTGCGTGGCCAGATCAAACGCCACACTCACGCCCTGCCCGCCGGCGGCCAGGGCTTTGCGGTAGAAGGCGTTGGATTCCTCGGCGGTGGAAAAACCCGCGTACTGGCGAATCGTCCAGGGCCGCACCGCGTACATGGTGGCCTGCGGGCCGCGGATGTAGGGCTCGAAGCCGGGCAAGGTGTTGGTATAGGCCAGGCCTTGCGTGTCCTCGGCGGTGTACAGCGGCTTGACGGTGATGCCGTCCGGCGTGGCCCAGCCGAGCGCGGACACGTTGCCGCCGGGCGCGGACTTCGCGGCGGCCTTGGCCCAGGCGGCAAGGTCGGAAGGATTGAATTCGGGCTGCTTGGTAGACATGGTCGTCGCTGTTTCCACGGGTTCCACGGGTTTTCCACGGTTTTGGCGAGTCTACATCATTTATAATTATTGATACAAAATTTTGTTTTGACTAGAATTGAGCCCATGGCCGCCTTGACCCTGACCCCCCGCGCCCTCTACGAAGAGGTGGCGGAACTGCTGCGCCAGCGCATCTTCAACCGCGAATTGGCGCCCGGCAGCTGGATCGACGAGCTCAAGCTGGCCGAGGAATACGGCATCAGCCGCACGCCGCTGCGCGAGGCGCTGAAGGTGCTGGCCACCGAGGGCCTGGTGACGATGAAGGTGCGGCGCGGCGCCTACGTGACCGAAGTCTCCGAACGCGACCTGGCCGACGTCTACCACCTGCTGAGCCTGCTGGAGAGCGACGCCGCCGGCGTGGCGGCCCAGCGCGCGACCGAGGCGCAGCTGAAGGAACTACAGGCGCTGCACGCCGAGCTTGAAGCGGCGGTGGACGACCGCGAGCGCTTCTTCTCGGTCAACGAGCGTTTTCACATGCGGCTGCTGGAGATTGCCGATAACCGCTGGCGCGACCAGATGGTGGTCGACCTGCGCAAGGTCATGAAGCTCAACCGGCACAACTCGCTGTTGAAGTCGGGGCGCATCCAGGAGTCGCTGCAGGAGCATGCGCAGGTGCTGCAGGCCATCGTGGCGCGGGACGCCGAGGGCGCGATGCTGCGCATGCGGGCGCACTTCAAGAGCGGGCTTGAAGCTGCTGGATAGGCTCACCCCCAGGTTGGCTCACTGCCCCGGGATCGGCCCGGAGGGCCGAGAACGCATGTAGCCGCCCACCCCCTTGCAGGGGGCAACACCTGCGGCCTGGCGAAGCCAGTTCCGCGGTGTTCTGGAATGAAGATTGGCTGGCCCTTGTCGACTCCGGGGGCCGGCTAGTCCACATTGTGCGAACAGTTACCAACTGTTATCGTTATGTGGTCTCACGCTGTTTCCGTCCCATTGTGTCCGTGCACCTGCAACCACAAGGATTCCGATGACTTCAGCCGAACTTCTGGACAAATTCTCCATCGCCCCGAGCGACGTCGAAAACATCCGTGCCGCAGGCCTCATCATCACGCCGCAGCTTGAGGCCTTTGTCGAGAAATGGTATGTGTGGCTGCGCACCCAGCCCGAATACGAGCAGTTCTTTCCCGACAGCGACAACCTGGCCCGTGTCAGCCGGCTGCAACTCAAGCACTGGGAGGAATTTTTTGCGGCCGAGGTGAATGATTTCTACGTGGCGCGGCGCACCCACATCGGCGCGGTGCATGCGCACATCGAGCTGCCCAACGACATCTATTTCGCCGGCATGGGGCGTTCGTTCCAGTTGATCATCGCGCTGCTGCGCGCCCAGGGTGTGCCGCCCGAGCAGTTGCTGGACATGGCGGTGTCGATCAACAAGCTGATCAAGCTCGACACCTTTCTCGTGATCGACACCATCGCCCGCATCGCGCGCGACCGCATCGCCGAACACGGCCGCGCAATGATGGAGATGTCGACGCCGGTCACGCCGATCTGGGAAGGCATCCTGCTGCTGCCGCTGGTGGGCATCATCGATTCGACACGCACCGCCGAGATCATGAACAAGACGCTGACCAAGATCGCCGAAAGCCGCTCGCGGGTGTTCGTGCTCGACATCAGCGGCGTGGCCTCGGTGGACACCGGTGTCGCCAACCAGTTGATCAAGATCACCAAGGCCACACGGCTCATGGGCTGCGAGTCGATCATCTCCGGCGTGTCGCCGTCGATCGCACGGACCATGGTGGAGCTTGGCGTCTCGATCGGCGAAGTCAAGACCACCGCCACCCTGCGCGACGCCTTCGAGCTGGCCCTGAAGGCCGTGGGCGTGGTCGACCTCGGCCACGGCCCGCGCACACGCCTGGGCCCGCCGGGCCACTGAGGCACACCGCCATCATGTCCAGCAACACCACGGCCGGTGTCTCCATGACGCAGGCGCAGGGCTGCCTGGTGGTGACGCTGCAGGCCGACCTCAGCGACGAGGAGTTCGCCGGTGTGCACCAGACGGTGGCCGAGCGCCTGGTGGAGCGCCCGCTCAACGGCGCGATCTTCGATTTCTCCGGCGTGCAGATCCTCGATGCCTACGAATTCGACCGCGTGGCCCGCCTGGCCCGGGTCGCCGGCCTGCTCGGCACGCGGGTGGTGCTGGTCGGCCTCAATGCCGGCATGGCAGCCTTTTTGGCGCATGCCGACGTGGACACCGAAGGCATGTGTTTTTGCCTGCAGATGGAGGACGCCTTCGACCTCCTCGCGCCACCTGAGAACGGGTAGTGCCATGTTGAACACCAGCCCCGACAAGCCCGTCTTCTTCCGGCTCCAGTCGAACCTGGACCTGCGCGTGGCGGTGCTGGAAGTCCCTCGCCTGCCTTGCCTGGCCAGCTTCAACAAGGTCGACCAGACGCTGATGGCCACCGTGGCGGCCGAGCTGGGCAGCAACATCCTCAAGTACGCAGGCCAGGGCCGTCTGCGCGTGCAGGGCCTGCAGGACGGCTTTCGTAGCGGCGTGGAACTGGTGGCCGAAGACCAGGGCCCGGGCATCCCCGACATCGAGAAGGCCATGCAGGAACACTACAGCTCCTCGGGCACGCTGGGCATGGGCCTGTCGGGCGTGCAGCGCATGGTGTCGGACATGCAGGTCGTCTCCGCGCCCGGCCAGGGCACGCGCATCGTGGCGCGCAAGTGGACGGCAGCACCGGCTTGCGCGACCGGCAGTGCAGCCCGGCCGCCCAGGCCTGCGGCCACTGCGGCGCTTCAGCTGGAAATCGCCACAGCCAACCGGCCGTGTTATCCCGAACCCGTCTCGGGCGACAGCACCCTGGTGCTGCCTGTCGCGGGCGGCATGCTGCTGGCCTGCATCGACGCCTCTGGCCATGGCAAGAAGGCGCACCTGCTGGCACAACAGCTGGCCGAATGCATCCGCGCATCGGCCAGCCCCGATCTCGCCCGCCTGCTGCGCACCGCCCATGCCATGGCAGCGGGCACCATCGGTGCGGCGATGTCGCTGGCCTTCGTGGACACAGCCAGCGCGGAGCTGCGCTTCGCCGGCATCGGCAATATCCGCATCCGCTGCCTCGGGTCAACGCCCTGGACCGGCATCGCCCGCGAGGGCGTGCTGGGCGAGCGCTTTCCCACGCCCGACGTACAGCAGTTCGCCCTGCATGCCGACGACCTGGTGCTGATGTTTTCCGACGGCGTGCGCCAGTCGCTGAGCGCGCAGGCGGTGGCCCGCCTGCACCTGGGCTCGGCGCAGCAGATCGCCGACAAGCTGCTGCGCCAGGCCGGCCGTGCTACCGACGATGCCAGTTGCATCGTAGTGAAATGTCGGCCGTAGCCTGGATCGGCCGGGTCGTGCTGCGCGGGCCGGGCGCCTGCCTGGAAGCGCGCCGCAAGATCTACCGCAGCCTGCTGCTGATCGAAGGCGACGCTGAAGGCAAAGAGGCAGCGGACCACCCGCCCGACACCGCGCATTGCACACTCATCGCGTCCTGTGCCTCCGAGCTGTGCCGCTGGCTGCTGGACGCGAGCACCAAGCCCGAGCTGCCACCCAGCGTGGAGATGGGCTGCGAGAACCTGGGCAGCCGCGCCAGAGCCATGCTGAGCTTCGTCTCGCCCACGCCGCTGCCCGCCGCGCCGGCACGGCTTACGCGACTGAGCATCCGCACGCAGCGGCTGGAGGCCAGCGGGCGGCATGAATTGCGGCTGAGCTTTGCACTGTCGCGGCCGCTGGCCGGCAACGCCCTGCCCGGCCTGCAGGCCTTGTTCGCCGAACGCTCGCGCGAGGAGCTGTTTCTCGAATCCGTTCGGTCCGAGCGCGACATGCGCCGGCTGATCACGCAGCAGCGCGCCATTTTCGACAACACCCCCTCCGGCGTGATCTTCACCGCCGACGGCCTGATCAAGCAGCTCAACCGCAGCTTCGCCGAGATCCTGCGCGGCGAGGAAAGCGCGTTTCTCGACAAGCCCACGCAGCGAATGTTCGCCGATGCAGAGGCGTATGCGGCCTTCGGCGACATCGTCGGCCCGCAGCTCGCGCTGGGCGAATCGGTCAAGCTCGAATGGGACCTGTGCCGGCTCGACGGCGAGGTGTTCCGCGGCATGGTCTCCGGCCGCGGCATCGAACTCGCCGGCTTCCAGCGCGCAGCCATCTGGGTGATCGAAGACATCAGCGAACGCAAACGGCTGCAGACCCAGTTGAGCGAACAACTGAACTTCCAGCAGGAGCTGCTGGACACGATTCCGATCGCGATCAGCTACAAGGGCGCCGACGGCCGTTACCTCGGCATCAACAACACCTACCGCCAGACCCTGGCCTTCGACGGCGAACGGATGATCGGCAAGACGCTGCTGGAGCTGCCCAGCCTGACGCCGGCCCTGCGCGAGGCCCAGCACCAGGAGGACATGCAGGTGATCCGCAACGGCTCCATGGTGCGCAAGGTGGTGCCGCGGCTCTACCTGGACGGCCAGGTGCACGAGACGGTGCGCTGGTCCAAGGGCTTTCGCAAGCAGGACGGATCGCCCGGCGGCCTCATCACCACCTTCGTCGACATCAGCGACCAAAAGCGCACGCAAGAGGCGCTGCAGCAGGCCAAGGAAGCAGCCGACGCGGCCAGCCAGGCCAAGAGTGATTTCCTGGCCAACATGAGCCATGAGATCCGCACACCGATGAACGCCATCATCGGCATGAGCCATCTGGCCCTGAAGACCGGGCTCGATCCGCGCCAGCGCGACTACGTGCAGAAGATCCTGCAGTCCGGCCAGCACCTGCTCGGCATCTTGAACGACATCCTCGACTTCTCCAAGGTCGAGGCCGGCAAGCTGATGATCGAGCAGGCACCGTTCGAGCTCGACAAGATGCTGGAAAACGTGGCCGGCGTGGTTGCCGACAAGGCCCAGGGCAAGGGCCTCGAACTGGTTTGCGACCTGCCCGCCGACCTGCCGCAAAGCCTGATCGGCGATGCGCTGCGGCTGAGCCAGATCCTGATCAACTACACCAACAACGCGATCAAGTTCACCGAGAAGGGCGAAATCGACATCATGGTGCGGGCGCAGGAGCGCAGCGCGCAGCACGTGCTGCTGCGCTTCGAAGTGCACGACACCGGCATCGGACTGAACGCCGAGCAGATCGGCCGCCTGTTCCAGAGCTTCCAGCAGGCCGACACCTCCACCACGCGCCAGTACGGTGGCACCGGCCTGGGCCTGGCCATCAGCAAGCACCTGGCCGAACTGATGGACGGCCAGGTGGGCGTGGAAAGTGTGCCCGGCCGGGGCTCGAATTTCTGGTTCACCGCGCGGCTGAGGCTCGGCGAACGGCAGCCGTCCCGGCCGATGCCCAACATCGACCTGCGCGGCCTGCGCGTGCTGGTGGTGGACGACAACGACACCGCCGCCACCGTGTTGGCCGAGATGCTGTCGGCCATCGGTTTCGCGGTGAGCGTGGCGCATTCCGGCCAGGCCGCCATCGAAGCCGTGCAGGCCGCGGCCGCCGCGGGCAAGGGCTTCGACGTGGCCACGCTCGACTGGCAGATGCCCGGCGTCTCCGGCCTGGAGGCGGCCCAGCGCATCAACGCCCTGGGCCTGGCCCGCACCCCGCGCCTGGTGATGGTGACCGCCTACGGGCGCGACGACCTGATGCAGGGCCAGACCGCCGACATCGCCGAATGGCTGCTCAAGCCGGTCAGCGCCTCGGTGCTGTTCGACACCATGATGCGGGTGCTGGGCCAGACCGCCACCGCGAAAAGCCCGGAGCGCTACGCCAGTGCCTCGCGGCCGCTCGAAGCGCTGGCGCACCTGGCGGGCGCACGCATCCTGCTGGTCGAAGACAACGAACTCAACCAGCAGGTCGCCAGCGAACTGCTGCAGGACGCCGGCTTCGTGGTCGACGTGGCCGACAACGGCCAGGTGAGCCTGGACCGGGTGGCACAGGCCCTGCGCGACAAGGCCTTGTACGACGTGGTGCTGATGGACATGCAGATGCCGGTGATGGACGGCGTCACCGCCGCCAGCCTGCTGCGCCGCGACCCGGCCCTGGCCCGCATGCCGATCCTGGCCATGACCGCCAACGCCATGCAGATCGACCGCGACCGCTGCATCGCTGCCGGCATGGACGACTTCGTGACCAAGCCGATCGACCCCGATGCCTTGTGGCTGGCCCTGCGCCGCTGGGTCAAACCGCGCGCCGGGCTGGGCACACCCCACCCCGCCGCAGCGTCCACCGCAAGCGCCACAGAAGAGGCCATTCCCCAGGGCATTACCGGACTCGATACCCAGCTCGGACTGCGGCGCGTGATGGGCAAGCGGTCTTTGTACCTGAGCATGCTGCGCAAATTCGTGACGGGACAGGGTGCGGTGGCGGCACAGATCCGCAGCGCCCTCGACGGCGGACAAAACGAACTGGCGCAGCGGCTCGCCCACACGCTGCGCGGGCTGGCCGGCAACATTGGCGCCAGCGGCCTGCAGGAAGCCGCCGGCCGGGTGGAAATGGCGATCGCGCAGGCGCAGCCTCGTGAGACGGTGGACGCCCTGCTGGCCAGCATGGCGCAAACGCTGGCAGCCATCGTGCAGCCACTGGCGGCCACGCTCGGCGACACCGCGTCGGCATCGATCCCGCCGCAAGGCGACCCAGCCACCAAGGCCCGCATCGGGCCGGTGCTGCAGAAGCTGCGCACACTGCTGGACGAAGCCGACCCCGAGGCCAGCGACTACTTCAACACCAACAGCCAGATGCTGCGCGCAGCGCTCGGCGAGGCCCACGCCAGCGTGCAAGCCGCCATCGGCGACTACGACTTCGAGGAGGCGCTGAACACACTGGAGATCGCCGCGCCGCGTTAAGAATGCGTACAGATTGGCAATCAAAGTCAGAACAAGGCGCGAAGCCGCAGGCAGTGCTCAGACCTGGCGCGCCGTCCTTCTGATGCACACGACCTTGGGCTGAGTCATCTCCTCGTACGCGAACCGCACCCCCTCCCGACCGAGGCTGCCGTACTTGAAGCCCCCGAACGGCATGGCATCGAACCGGTAGTCCGACGAGTCGTTGATCATGACGCCGCCGGCCTCCAAGGTCTCCGCGGCGTTGAGTGCGGCGGCCAGGTCGTTGGTGAAGATGCCCGCATGCAGGCTGTACTCCAGGTCGTTGGCAAGCGTTAGTGCCTCCTCGAGGGTGTCGATCCGTTGCAGCACCACCACGGGGCCGAACACCTCCTGCCGCCAAAGCTCGCAGTCGAAGCCGACATCCTCCAGCACCGTCGGTGCGTAGACCGCGCCATCCAGCAAGTTGCCGCACAGCAGCGTCGCTCCCAGGCGTAGTGCGGCATCCACCACGGCCTTGGTCCGCGCTGCCGCTTGCCTCGTGATCATCGGTCCGACGTCGGTATCGGCAAGCGCGGGATTGCCAGCCTTCAGGGCGCGGGTCCCATCGACGAAGCGCCGCCTGAACGCCTCATAGATCGACGAGTGAACCAGCAGGCGCTGCGTGCCGATGCAGTTCTGGCCAGCGGCCCAGAACGCGCCGGAAATGCACGACTCGACCGCGTCCTCGAGGTTGCAGTCGCCCAGCACGATGACCGGTGCGTTGCCGCCCAGGTCCATCGAGAGCTTCTTCAGCCCTGCGGAGCGGGCAATCTTTTCTCCAGTGACGAAGCCGCCCGTGAAGGAGATCATCCGGACGTCCCGCGACGAAACCAGTGCTTCGCCAAGGGCCGCACCGCCGGTGGCGACCGACACGACGTCGGACGGAAGTCCCGCAGCCGCCAGGCAGCGGACGAGCTTGATGGCCGACAGCGGCGCTAGCTCGGACGGCTTGAGGATCACCGCGTTGCCTCCAGCGATGGCCGGCCCCAGCTTGTGCGCCGCCAGGTTGAGAGGGTCGTTGTACGGCGTGATGGCGACAATGACACCGAGGGGTTCCCGCGTGAACCAGCCCTGCCGGTTCTCCGACCCGGCATACGCGTCGAACGGGATCACCTCACCCGCGCTGCGCCGCGCCTCGTCGGCAGACAGCCTGAGCGTATTCACGCAACGGAGTACCTCCTTGGCGGCCTGCCTGATGGTCTTGCCGACCTCGGCGACGATCAGGTCGGCAAACGCCGCCTTGTCCCGCTCCACGAGCGCTGCGCAAGTGTCGAGCACACGGGCTCGCTCATGCCGGGACAGGGCGCGACAGGCGCGCGCACCGTCCATTGCGGTCCGGAGAATCGTGTGTGCGTCGGTTGGCGGGATGTTCGAGACGGCGCCAACCTCGATGCCATCAAATGGATTGATCACCGCGATGCTGCCGCACGCGGACTCGATGGGCAGCTCGGCAGTGTTCATCTTGATCTGCATCAGGCAGGCCCGTCTTGCGCCGCGTCCTTGGCGGGCAGCACGTTGTCGATCTCTGTCTGCGTGATGCCGTACTTCGCCATCCGGGCGCGGTGGTCTGCCGAACCGAGATACCTGTGCAGTTGCTCGTTCACGGCCTGCAGGAGGGCATGATTGCCCTTGCCGAACGAGAAGGCGCCGACAGGAACCTCTCCGTCCTTGCCCACCTGGTGCTCGACCGCCTCCAGGGCCTGCTTGCCGTCGGCCACGGCGCGGTTTCCCACAGCCGTAGCCGCGAACGCGTCTATCTCCCCGGCGACGAGCGCGGCGACGGCTTCGGACTGGCTCCTGAACACCACGATCTGGCCATCGCCCACACCCGCCGATCTAGCCGAATCGAACTGCACCTGCCCTGCAACGATCCCCAGCCGCGCATCGCCGCGCGCCGCCAATGCTTTGTAGCTCGTGAGCACCTTCGGATTGCCGGGGTACACCAGGAATCCGTCGCCGAGGGCCCAGACCGGCCTGCTGAACGCGACCTGCTGTGCACGCTCCGGGGTCACGAAGATGGGGACGTTCATGTCCCAGCGGCCCTGCCGCACGCCGGGCAGGAACTCGTCGAACGACGTCGGCACGTGTTGGATCGAGGTCACGCCGATTGCGCGCAGCACGGCGTCGGCCAGTTCGATGTCAGCGCCCACGACGGCCCCGTCTTCGGCTGTCCAGTAGAAAGGCGGCTCTTCGATGTAGGCAATACGTATCTTCATGGGTGCACTCAGTATGTTTCAGGGTGAAGGAACGGGACCACCATGCGTGGTTGGGTGTCGGCTGGCCTCTTCATGCGGTTCACGCGACAGCGGCATCCAGAGCCGCCGACAAGGCGGCCAGCGCGGGGCCGAGGCGCTCGGGCGGCAGATACCCGAAGCCCAGCCGGAAGACGCGGTCGCTCTCGCCGAACCATCCTCCCGACGCCAGCTGCAGTTCGTGCCGGGGCAACAAGTCCCAGAACCGCGAGACAGCGCCGTCGTCGAACCGGTCGCCCCGAAGGCGCAGGCAGCACAGTGCGCCGCCGTCCGGGCGGATCCATTCAACACGCTGGCGTTCGGCCTCGCACCAAGCCGCCAGTTCCGCGAGCCTTTCGGCAAGCAGCCGGCGGCGCGGTGCAAGCACGCTTTCGCGATGGCGCAGCAGCGCCGCAGCCAGCGCCTCGTCAAGTACCGAGCCGGAGATCACCGTGTTCATCTTGGCGACGACCAGGCGCGACCTGAGTTCCGCGTCCGCTACGGTGAGCCAGCCCGTGCGCAAGCCGGGCGCACCCAGGGCCTTCGACACCGAGGCGCCCGTGACGATGCGCGGGTGCAGCCCGGCGAAACTGTCGGGCGCAGGTTCAACGCCATAGGTGGCTTCACGATAGGTCTCGTCGATGAAGAGAATAGCCTGCGGCGCCCGGACCTCCAGCAGTGCGAGGAGTTTTTCGATGCTGGCACGAGACGCCCGGACCCCGCTGGGGTTCTGGGGCGAAGCGAGGCTGACCAGCTTGGTCCTCGGTGAAAGGCTGGCCACGAGTTGGTCCAGATCCAGCTGGTAGCCGCTCTCGAACTTCAGCCTGATCTCGCGGACACAGACACCTGCACCGAGAAGGCAGTCACGGCTCGGCGGAAAGCACGGTGTCACAAGGACCGCCTCGTCGCCAGGTCGGCAGACCTCGAAGGCTAGCAGGAAGAGCCCCAGGGCCGTACCCTGGGTCGTGACGACCTGCTCGGCAGAAACATTGCAGGCCCTGGCGATCTCCTCGCGCAGCTCGACTGCCCCCGCAGACCGGCCGTAGCCGAGCTTCAGGCCGCGCAGGGCTTCGAGCCCGGCCAGGTCCAGCACCTCTCCGACCGTCAAGTCCTGCGATGTGCTCTCCGCCAAATTGAATGGCCGATTCACGTCGAGCAGAGAAATGATCTCGTTGTAGGGGAACCTGCCGCGCCACTCTGAGTGCGTTGGCCCGCTGGGTTCGTGCCGCGTCGCTGCGACGACCTTGTCTTCAAATACTGTCATTCGTCCCCCTTGCACTTGTGTGCGAGTCGCCCGATGTGCTCAATCACCTGCCCCGGGGCGCGTCGGGCATCAAGGATATGAACGAATTTTATTGATCGCCAAACAATCGGAACAGATGCAATTTCTATCTAATTAGATCAGTACAATTTTTGTACACTTCAAAGCCAATTCATTGACAATCGAGCGTTATCCATACAAGGAAAAGCATGGATTCAAGCACTTCTCACCGCTACGAACAGTTGGCCGAAATATTCGCCAAGAAGATCGACAAAGGTGCGCTCGCGCCGGGCGCGCGCATGCCGTCAGTGCGGACGGTCAGCGAACAGCACGGCATCAGCGCTTCGGCGGCGCTACAGGCATATCGCCTGCTCCAGGAGCGCGGCATCCTTGTCGCGCGGCCGCAAGCCGGCTTCTATGTTGCTGCGCCGCGTGGGTGTGTATCCAGCCCCCCGCTTGCCGGCAACGCCGGGCAGGCGCCCGCGTTCTACCGTTATGAGCAGCTTGTGGACCTCATCGTCAACATGATCGACAACGGTACGCTTGGCGCCGGCATACGCCTGCCGTCCGTGCGCGCCATCAGCGAGCAGCACGGCATCAGCATCTCCACGGTGCTGCAGGCCTATCGCTTGCTGGAAGACCGCGGCGTTCTGGTCGCGCGGCCACAGTCGGGCTTCTACGTCGCCACCACGCAGGGTGGAACACTCGCGCTGCCGTCCAGCTCGCGCCTGCGTTCAAAGGCGTCCACCGTGTCCATCAGCGGAGCCGTCGCGACCCTGCTCGAGCACGCGTCCAACTCCGCGCTCGTGCCGCTCGGCTGCGCGGTGCCGGACGCGGCGTTGCTTCAGTCCCATCGACTCGACCTGGCGCTGTCGCGTGCCGCACGTCAGCACGGCACGCGCTACAACGTCTACGGTGCGCCGCGCGGTGATCTGCGGCTGCGCCGTGAAATCTCCAGGCGAGCGATGCGCATCGGGCATGCGCTGCCACCGGACGACGTGATCATCACGAGTGGCTGCACGGAAGCCGTGACCCTCGCGCTGACTTCCGTCGCCAAGCCTGGCGACACGATCGCAGTCGAATCTCCCACCTACTTCGGGCTTCTCCACACGCTGGAGGTGCTCGGCCTGAAGGCCCTGGAGCTGCCCACCGACCCGACCCAAGGCGTCAATGTCGACGCACTCGCCCGACTGCTCGACACGGAGCCAGTGGCGGCGTGTATGCTGTCGTCGAGCTTTAGCAACCCATTGGGCTCATTGATGCCCGAAGCACAAAAGCGCGAACTTCTTGCACTGCTCGCGCGGCATAACATCCCCCTGATCGAGGACGATGTCTACGGCGAAATCCACTTCACGCGCGAGCGGCCCAAACCGTTCATCGCGCTCGACGGTGGTGCCAACACGATCTACTGCAGCTCGTTCTCGAAAAGCCTCGCCCCGGGATATCGCATTGGCTGGATCGTGCCGGGCGCCTTTGCGCAACGAGTGATGGATCGCAAGCTGGCATTCAGCCTTTGCAACCCCGTTCTTCCCCAGGTTGCGCTCGCAGACTTCCTGGCCAGCGGCGCCTACGACGCGCATATGCGCCGACTGCGCCGACTGCTTCAAGAGAACCTGCTGCGCCTGACTCGCGCCATCGAGACAAGTTTCCCGGCCGGAACGCGCGTTAGCCGGCCCGCCGGCGGATTTGCACTGTGGGTCGAGCTGCCTGGGGGATTCGACTCCCGAACTCTGTTTGACGAAGCGCTTGGACTTGGTATCTGTTTCGCGCCAGGTGACGTCTTTTCCGCAAGCCGTCGATTCCGGAACTGCCTGCGCCTGAGCGCTGGCAGCACCTGGAGCGAGCGAATCGAGAAAGGGGTTCGGCGTCTCGGCGAACTCGCTCGCGCTCATACGGACTTGCAATCAAAGTGAGGGCAAGGCGAAGCAACGCGGTTATCGACTTCGCTTTACTAGGCCGTGATGGCCAGCGATTCGACTCCTTCCGCACGCCCGGTCTGCGGCGGCGCGGCGTGGGCCAGGCGCATCACCTCGCGTGGCGGCAAGGTCTTGAGGCGGTGGTCGCTCCACACCTGGCGCCAGCGGCGCGCACCCGGCAAGCCGTGGCGCAGGCCGAGCATGTGGCGCGCGATCGGGTACCAGGGCGTGCCGTCGGTGGCGGCCATGCGCTCCATGTAGGCCACCATCTCCTGCTCCACCTCTTCACGCGTCGCCCACACCGGCTCGGCACCGAAGAAGGCCGCATCGAAGCCGGCCAGCAGCCAGGGGTTGTGGTAGGCCTCGCGGCCGATCATCACGCTGTCGACCTGCTGCAGGTGCTCGGCGATCTGCGCCGTGGTGGTGATGCCGCCATTGATGGAAATGCTGAGCTGCGGGAAGTCGCGCTTCAACCGGTAGACCTGCTCGTAGCGCAGCGGCGGAATCTCGCGGTTTTCCTTGGGGCTCAGGCCCTTGAGCCAGGCATTGCGCGCATGCACGATGAAGGTCTGGCAACCGGCCTCACTGACCTTGCCCACGAAGTCGCGCACGAACGCGTAGCTCTCGGTGCGGTCGATGCCGATGCGGTGCTTCACCGTGACCGGGATCGACACCGCGTCGACCATCGCCTTCACGCCATCGGCCACCAGATCCGGCTCGGCCATCAGGCAGGCGCCGAATGCCCCGCGCTGCACCCGCTCGGACGGGCAGCCGCAGTTCAGGTTGATCTCGTCATAACCCCATTGCTCGCCCAGCCTGGCGCAATGCGCCAGGTCCGCCGCCTCGCTGCCGCCCAGCTGCAAGGCCACCGGATGCTCCTCGGCATTGAAGCGCAGATGCCGCGGCACGTCGCCATGGACCAGCGCACCGGTGGTCACCATCTCGGTATAGAGCAAGGTGTGGCGCGACAGCAGGCGGTGCAGGTAGCGACAGTGCGCATCGGTCCAGTCCATCATCGGGGCGACACTGACCGGAGATACGGGGGAGCTCTTTGTTTTCATTAAAAAATCGTTGATTTCACAGCCGTCTCATCGCGTCCGTTTTGCACTGAAAAACCATCGACCCCATTGATTTACGCCCCACATCGCTACGAATTTTCTGCAGCGAAAGAGGTGAATGGCATCGATCAGCAAGGTGAACAAGAAGTGGAGAGTGCAGATCCGGGCCAAGGGACAACCGCGCGCGACAAAGGCATTTTCCATCAAAGTGCTTGCCTAGGTACGGGCAAAGGTCATGGAAGGTGGCGCCGAGCACCCTGGAACGCTTCGGACCGCATGGGTCTCCAGGAGCTACTGCATGACAAGCCGCGCTGTTCAATGCCGTCTGCCGTGGCCTCTGCCGGCTGCGGACGGGTTCGGCCGGAGCTTGCCTCGTAGCCAAGCACCGGATCGACCATGGCACAGACACTCTTGCTGTCATCCACCAAGCAGGAAAAGGTGGAGGTAGCGCGATCAAAACCGCTCGGACAGAAATTGAAGAATGGTTCATATAATGAAATTTATTTCATTCAATAAACCTCATTGCATGATCTCCACACCCGAATCAACTCTTGTCGCGCACCTCGCAACCCTACAGCGTCGCCCCCTTGTCCAAGCCACGCGCGAACGGTTGGCCCAGGCGGTGCTCGACTGGTTCACCGCCGGATGGGCGGCGATTGGCATGCCCGGCGCCGTGGCACTGCGAGACCTTGCGGCCACTTGCCTGCCAGGCCACGGCCCGGCGCAGGTCTTCGGAGGTGGCCTGCTGCAACCGCTGGCAGCGGGCTTCGCCAATGCCGGTATCGCCCACTTGCGGGAAATCGACGATGCGCACCGCGCCGCCATGCTGCATCCGGGCGTGGTCGCCATCTCGCCGGTGCTGGCGCTCGCCGCCAGCCAGCCGCTGTCCATGCGCCGCACGGCGGACGCGATCATCGCCGGCTACGAAGTGGCGCTGCGGATCGGCGAGGCGCTCGGCACACGCCATGCCGCCAGCTTCCACGCGACGGCCACCGCGGGCGCGGTGGGCGCAGCCGCGGCCAGTGGAGTGGCACTTGGGCTGTCGCAAGAACAACTGCACCACGCCATGGGCATCGCGGCAACACAATCTGCCGGCTTGTGGCAGCTGGTGGACGACGCGGCGCACGAGTCCAAGTCGTTGCATCCGGCATTTGCGGTACGCAACGGCATGATGGCCGCGTGGGCCGCGCAGGCGGGTTTTCCGGGGGCGCGCGCTTTCGTGACAGGGCGGCGTGGTCTCTATGCGCTGCTGAGCGGAGATGGCCCGCTGACCGCACTCGACGGCGAGCTGGACGCACCGGTGCGGCTGAACACTGCCACCATCAAGGCCTGGCCCTGCTGCGCCCAGCTGTTCACGCCGCTGGACGCCACCGGCGAGATCATGCGCACGCACAGCCCCTCGGTGCACGAGATCGAATCGGTGGACGTGGTGATCTTTCCGCACGCGCTGAAGATCGCGGGCATTCACTGGCCCGCCAAGCCGGCAGAGACACCGTTCTGCCTACGCTACGTCGTGGCCACGTTGTTGCTCAAGGGCAGGCTGGGAATCGACGACATGGACGCTCCCGACCTGCAGTCGCCCGCACTGCTGGCGCTGGCGGGGCGCGTGCATGTGACAACAGACGCTGACTTTCAGCTTGCCTTTCCGCAAAAGCGCCCGGCACGGGTAACGGTCACCATGAAGGATGGCCGCAGTTTCAGTGCCTTGCGCGAACTGCGCCGGGGAGACCCGGAAGACCCATTCGATTGGCAGCAACTGCAGGCACGCATGCGTGCCTTCGCACCAGCCATGACCGACCTGCAGGCCGCCCAACTCACCCACTGGTGCGCGGCGTTCAGCGATGCGGCGAACGACGGCATGCCGTGTCGGCCGGTCGCCGGGCTCTTCGGCGCTTGACCAACGAAGACCTCGCCAAGACCTCAGCTCGTCGTGGGCCGCAAGCCATGGGGAGATGGGCTGGCAAAGCCCTGCAGTGCCAGTTCACGACGCGCGATGTCCGCAGCCTTGCGCTGGGCCGCCACGCTGTGGCGCGAGGCCAGGCCGATCACCACCAACGCGCCCAGGAAGCTGTCGTCGCTATCGAACACCGGCACCGCCACCGACGCCATTTCATCCACACGCTCCGCACGCGTCATGGCATAACCCTTGGCGTCGATCTCAGCCTGGTGCGGTGTAGGGCTGCCGGTGAAGGCCAGAAGGATGTGGGCCGACGATCCGCCAGCCGCCAGCGGAATACGAGTGCCCACCTCGACGTGGTGCCGCACTTCCTTGACGGTGTTCTCGCGATACAGGCACACCCGCTCGTCGCCGCTGCGAATGTAGAAGGCCACGGTCTCGCCGGTCTGCTGCATGACCTCACGCAGCACAGGCTGCAGGCGCGTACCCAGATCGAAGGAGCTGCGATACAGCATTCCCATGTGCAACAGCGCCGGGCCCGGTGCATAACTGCCACTTTCAAGGCGATGGACCATGCGCGCGCGCATCAACACGCCCAACAGCCGCAGCAGCGTGGCCTTGTCCAGCCCCGTGCACTCGGCCAGTTCACGCAGGGACATGCGCAACCGATCCTCGCGAAAGCATTCGAGGATGGAAATGCCGCGCTCCAGCACGCCTGCAGGAGGCTTTGGCGCATTGGCGTTTGCCCCTCCGCTTTGAAGGACGGGGGTAGCGATGTTGGTATTTTGGTTTTTCATGGTGGGACGTCCGCAGCCACGGATTATCCAGGTTGACAGCCCCAAATTTGGCCTCTATAGTTCCGCCATAATTTCATTGATTAAATCATAGTTCATTCAATGAAATGAAAAATGATTCAAGAAAAGTGATTGAAAAACAAGGTCTCGCCACCATCCCGCCTGGGCGCGGAGCAGTCGAGCCACAACGAGACAACCGCTGCCACCACAGCTGCCATTCGCTATTTGCACATCTGCATATCCGCACGCTCCATGTCGAATCTCCCCGACCCTCTCGTTGTTGAACTCGCCGCCATCGTCGGCACAGCCTACGTGCTCACGGACGAGGCTTCCACCGAACGTTATGTCCGCGACTGGCGGCGCAACTTTCCGGGCGCCGCACGCGCCGTAGTGCGCCCTGCCAGCACCGCCGAGGTATCTCTGGTCGTGGTCGCATGCGCCGCCGCCGGGGTTCCGGTGGTGCCCCAGGGCGGCAACACCGGCCTGGTGGGCGGCTCGACGCCGGATGCATCCCGCCGCGAAGTGGTGCTGAGCCTGGACCGCATGAGCGCCGTGCGCCGCGTGGACCCGCTGGACAACAGCATGACGCTGGAGGCCGGTTGCACCGTGCTCGCCGCACAGGAAGCCGCCGCCGCCGAAGGACGGCTGTTCCCGTTGTCGCTGGGTTCCGAGGGCAGTGCCACGGTCGGCGGAGTCGTCTCGACCAATGCAGGCGGCGAACAGGTGCTGCGCTACGGCAACACGCGCGACCTGACGCTCGGCGTCGAAGTGGTGCTGGCCGATGGCCGCGTGCTCGAAGCCCTGGGCGCGCTGCGCAAGGACAACACCGGCTATGACCTCAAGCACCTGTTCATCGGCGGCGAAGGCACCCTGGGCATCGTGACGGCCGCCACGTTCAAGCTTTACGCGCAGCCGCGCAAGGTGATCACGGCATGGGCGGCAATGCGCGATCCCCAGGCCGCCGTGGCATTGCTGGCCCAGCTGGGTGAGGCGATCGGCGAACGGGTGACGGCCTTCGAGTTGATCGGCCGGCAGGCGCTCGACCAGGTACTGGCGCGCGGCACGCCCGGCATGCGTGACCCATTGGCGGGCGACTATGCGTGGGCTGTGTTGTTCGATGTGTCCGAGACTTCTGCCTTGATGGATCCGTCGGCCACGGTGGAGAGCATGCTGGGCAACGCAATGGAGCAAGGCTTGGTGCTCGACGCGGTGTTGGCAGCATCGGGCCGGCAGGCGCATGACCTATGGGCGCTGCGTGAACATGTGCCCGAGGCCCAGCGGCTCGATGGCCCGTCCATCAAGCACGACATCTCGGTCGCCGTGTCGCGCATCCCCGAGTTCATCGCCAAGGCCGGCGCGGCACTGGAGGCGCTGATACCCGGCGTCCGCGTGATCTGCTTCGGCCACGTGGGCGACGGCAACCTGCACTACAACCAGAGCAAACCCATCGGCATGTCGGACGCCGAGTTCCGCAGCCACGAGGAGACGGTGCACGACACGGTGCATTCCATCACCGCAAGCATGCAGGGTTCGATCTCCGCCGAGCACGGCATCGGCCGGCTCAAGCAGGACGCTTTCCTGCTCTACAAGCAGCCCGTCGCACTGGAACTGATGGCCCGCATCAAGCAGGCGATCGACCCCACCAACATCTTCAATCCAGGGCGCATGTTGCCACGCAGCCAACCCGACCGTTGACCTTCCCTTCAGCACCCCAAAAGGACTCACATGCCCGTTTCCGTATTCGACATGCAATCACTCCAGCATCTGTGGGGTACCGATGAACTGCGTTCCATCTTCGGCGAAGAGAACCGCATACAAAAATGGCTCGACTTCGAGGCCGCGCTGGCCTCGGCACAGGCCGAGCTGGGCATCATTCCCGCGGCCGCGGCCAAAGAGATCGCGTTGCAGGCGCAGGTCGGCAACATCGACATCGCCACGATGTCGGCCGAAATCCGGCGCATCAAGCATTCACTGGTACCTGCGCTCAAGCAACTGCAGGCCCGCTGCACCAAGGAGAGCGGCGAATGGGTGCACTATGGTGCCACCACCCAGGACGTGGTTGACACCGGCGTGGCACTGCAGCTCAAGGAATTCCACGCCGTCGCCCTGCGCGACCTGAAGGCAGTGGCCAAGGAACTCTCGCGCCTGGCCTTGGCCCATCGCGACCTCCCCATGGCCGGCCGCACGCATGGCGTGCAGGCCCTGCCGATCACCTTCGGCCACAAGTGCGCGATCTGGCTCGATGAACTGGGGCGCCACCATGAGCGCCTGGTGCAGGCCGCACCCCGTGTGTTGGTCGGGATGCTGGCCGGTGCCGTAGGCAGCCAGGCGTCGCTGGGCCCCAAGGCGGAGGCGCTCGAGCGCCTCATGCTCGACAAACTGGGGCTGGGCACGCCCGCGATCAGTTGGGCGCCAGCCCGCGACCGCTTCACCGAATACGCCAATCTGCTGGCCATGCTGGGCGCCACGCTCTCGAAGATCGGCAACGAGTTGTTCAACATGCAGCGCAATGAGTTCGGCGAAGTGGAGGAAGGCTTCTCGGAAGGCAAGCTGGGCTCGTCCACCATGCCACACAAGCGCAACCCCACTTCGGCAGAAAACCTGGCCGGCCTGTCACGCCCGCTGCGCTACAACGCAGCCATGATGGTCGAGGGCATGGTCCAGGAAAGCGAACGCGACGGCATTGCCTGGAAGATGGAATGGAAGGCCCTTCCAGAGTGTTGCCTGATCGCCGGTGCCATGCTGTTCCAGGCCAAGAACCTATTGGCCGGACTGAAGGTCAACGCGGACGTGATGGCCGCCAATCTCGACAAGATGCGCGGCTACCTGTTGTCCGAACGCGTGATGCTGGAGTTGTCCGAACGCGTGGGCAAACAGACTGCGCACGAGTGGATCTACGAAGCCTCCATGCACGGCATCACGTCCAAGCTCGGCTTCGCCGATGCCATGCGCCAGCACCAGGGCTTGTCCAAACTGCTGAGCGATGACGAGATTCGCGATTTCACAGACCCTCTGCAGTATCTGGGTCAATGCGGCGCCTCGGTGGACCGCGTGATCGCCCAGCAGCAGCACTGGCTGCGGGACTGACACCAGCCAGAGCGCACGGCGGCGGCGCGGCGCTTATCCAAGAACGGCAAGAACGGAAAGAACGGAGACAGCCCATGGCAAACCCCCTGTGCGCGGCCCTGCGCCATGGCGTAACGGCGACCCTCATTGGCGCATGCAGCCTGATCGCGGCCGCGCCGGCCCGCGCCGCCTACCCCGACCAGCCAGTGAAGCTGGTGGTGGGGTTCCCACCAGGCGGCGGTGGAGACCTGTACGGCCGGCTGATCGCCAACGCATTGGGCAAGACCCTGGGCCAGGCGGTGATTGTGGACAACCGCGCCGGCGCCGGCGGCAACATCGCCGCCGACCAGGTGGCCAAGGCCAAGCCCGACGGCTATACCCTGCTGCTTGCGATGAGCGGCAACCTGGCCGTGGCGCCCGCCATCAAGCCCCAGAGCATCCCCTACAAGGTACCCGCGGACTTCGCCCCCATCGGGCTGATCCTGGAGGCTCCACACGGCCTGTTCGTCGCGCGCGACTCGCGCTTCAAGACCGCACGTGAACTGCTCGACGCGGCCAGGTCGCAGAAGCTGAGCTTCGCCTCCACCGGTACCGGTGCGGCTGCCCACATCGGCATGGAGATGGTGAAGAAGGAAGCTGGCGTCGAGATGCTGCACGTACCCTACCGCGGCTCGGGCCCCGCCATCACCGACATGCTCGGCGGCCAGATCGACAGCTTCTTCGCCACCGCCTCTCCGCTGGTGGGCCAGGTACGCCAGGGTCAGCTGCGGCTGCTTGCCATCACCGGTGACTCGCGCAATCCAGCCCTGCCCGATGTCCCGACCTTCAAGGAACTTGGCGTCAACGTGCCGGTGACGCAGTGGTATGGCCTGGTCGCACCTGCCGGCACGCCCGAGCCGATCGTGAAATACCTGGCCGAGCACCTGGGTCGTGCCCTCGCGACGCCGGAAGTGCGCGACGCGATCCGACGCGACGCCGCGATGGAGCGCAACCTCACGATGGACGACTTCCAGAAGTTCATCCTGGACGACATCGCTCGCTACAAGGGCGCGATCACCCCGGCACTGCTCAAAGAGATATCTCAATAGGCAAACACGCACTTGCGCCGCCCCATCACCTACATCCACCCTCACCCTGCAAAGGACACCCCCTTCCATGCACTTCGACACCCTGATTTCCGCCAATGACCTGGCGGCCGCCCAAAGCAATGGCTCCGCGCTGCTGGTGCTGGACTGCAGCTTTGAGCTTACCGACCTGCAGGCCGGGCAACGCACCTACGACGCAGGCCACATCCCCGGCGCACGCTACCTGCACCTGGAGACCGCACTGTCCGCCGAAAAGACCGGCCGCAACGGTCGCCACCCGCTGCCCAGCCGCGAAAGCTTCGCCCGGACCATGGTTTCCATGGGCCTGAATGCGAACAGCCAGGTCGTGGCCTATGACAACACTGGCGGCATGTACGCCGCACGCCTGTGGTGGATGCTGCGCTGGGCCGGGCACCCGGCCGTGGCCGTGCTGGACGGCGGCGTCGCCGCCTGGAAGGCCGCAGGCCACACGCTCGGCACCGACACACCCGCAGCGCTTCCCGTGGGCAATTTCGAGCTGAAACCCTCGCTGGTCGCCACGGTGTCCTACGACGAAGTCAAAGCCAATATCGAGCAGCAAGACCGACTGGTGCTGGATGCACGCGCGCCCGACCGGTTTCGCGGCGAGAACGAAACCATGGACCCGGTGGGTGGGCACATTCCGGGCGCCCGCAACCGGCTGTTCAAGGACAACCTGGACCCGCAAGGCCGCTTCAAGGATCCCGCCCGATTGCGCCAGGAGTTCGACACCATCACCGGTGCTCACCCAGCCGCACAACTGATCAGCCAGTGCGGCTCGGGCGTCACGGCTTGCCACAACCTGCTGGCGATGGAAGTCGCCGGTTTGCGCGGCGCGGCCCTCTATCCCGGCTCGTGGAGCGAATGGAGCGCCCAGCCGGGCGCGCCCATCGCCACCGGCGCGGCATGAAGCGTTGAACTTCATACCCATAAAAAAAGACTGGAGACATTCATGCGAAACACTGCTCTGATTCGGCGTTGCGCCCAGGTTGTGGCAACGGCCTGCCTGGTGGGGCTTGCCACCGCGGCCTCGGCCGCCGGCTACCCGGAACAGCCGATCCGGCTGCTGGTTGGCTTCCCGCCAGGCGGTGGCGGTGACCTGTACGGCCGAACCATTGCCAACGAACTGGGCAAGCACCTCGGCAAACCGATCGTGGTCGACAACAAGCCAGGCGCAGGCGGCAATATCGCCGCGGAAGTCATGACAAAAGCCAAGCCAGACGGCTACACCTTGCTGCTGGCCATGAGTGGCAACGTCGGCAGTGCTCCTGCGATACGTCCGAACCTGGCGTACAAGGTACCTGATGACTTCGTGTTCATCAGCCAGTTGGTGGAGACACCTTATGGCTTGGTGGTCAACGGCGACTCCAGGATCAAGACCATCCAGGAGTATGTGACCGCCGCAAAGGGCGGCAAGCTGACCTATGCATCGACCGGAGCGGGTGGCGCAGCACAGATCGTGATGGAGATGGTCAAGCAGCAGGGCAACCTCGACATCCTTCATATCCCGTACAAAGGCTCGGGGCCGGCCATGACCGACCTCATGGGCGGCCTGGTCGACAGTTTCTTCGCCCCCTATACACCGCTGATGGGCCAGATCAGCAGTGGCAAGCTGCGGCTGTTGGCTGTCAGCAGTGAACACCGCATTCCCAGCATGCCCAACATCCCCACGCTCAAGGAGTCGGGCATCGACGTGGTGATGACGCAATGGTACGGGTTGGCCGCCCCCAAGGACACGCCCCAACCCATCATCGACAGGCTGACCCGGGCCGTGAAGCAGTCCATGCAGTCGCCAGAGGTGCTGCGCGTCTACCGTGCGGACGGCGCACAGGAATCGGCCTTGAGCGGTGCCGCCTTTCGCGACTTCGTATTGAAGGACATTGCCAACTACAAGCGTGGCGTGGAACGCGGCAACCTCAAGATGGAATAACTGTCAGCACAGTGCCACCCCGCAGTGCAGCCCCGACCTTCTTCATACGGCCCTCGACCATGCCCTCGCCCACCCCATCACCCGAACCCGCAGTGGTGATGCGCCCTCACAGCGCTCACTGGGGCGTCTTCTCCGCGGGTTGGAAAGACGGAGCACTCGTCGTGCAACCGTACCCGACCGACCCGGACCCGAACCCCTTGATCGAGAACTTCAAGACCGCCCTGCACCACCGCGCACGTGTCACCACGCCGATGGTCCGACGCGGCTGGCTCGACAACGGGCCTGGCCCCGATGCACGGCGCGGCAACGACAGCTTTGTTCCCCTGGCCTGGAACGAGGTGCTGGACCGGCTGGCCGAAGAGCTGCGGCGCGTGCAGCAGCGGCACGGCTGCGAGGCCATCTTCGGAGGCTCCTACGGCTGGTCGAGCGCCGGACGCTTTCACCATGCGCAGAGCCAGGTCCACCGGTTTCTCAACACCACCCTGGGCGGCTACGTGCGTTCGGTGAACAGCTACAGCGCTGGCGCCTCCGGCCCGATGCTTCCGCACATCATCGGCACCATGGAAGAAGTCGCGCGGCGCAATGTCACCTGGGAACAGATCGTCGAGCACACCGATGTGGTGCTGGCATTCGGTGGGATGGCCTTGAAGAATTCACGCGTCGCCTCGGGCGGGATCAGCCGCCACGTCGAGCGCGGCGCCATGCGCGACGCCGCCGCACGTGGCTGCCGCTTCGTCTCCATCAGCCCGTTGAAGAGCGACCTGCCCGACGAGGCCGCGTTCGACTGGCTGCCCATCGTGCCCGGTACCGACACCGCCCTGATGCTGGCCCTCGTTCATCAGCTGGTGAGTGACGGCGCACACGACCGCACCTTCATCGACCGATACTGCGACGGCTGGCCCGCCTTCGAGGACTATCTGATGGGCCGCAGCGATGGCGTGCCCAAGAGTTGCGCCTGGGCCGCATCGATCTGCGGCCTGCCCGAGCGGCAACTGTTCGATCTGGCGCGCTCTCTGGCTGGCAAGCGCACGCTCGTTGTGGTGGCACATTCGCTGCAGCGCTCCGAGCACGGAGAACAGCCTGTCTGGATGGCTGCCGTGTTGGCCGCTGCGCTCGGTCAGCTCGGCTTGCCCGGCGGCGGCTACAACTACGCGCTGGGCACGCTCGCCCACTATGGCAAGCGCAACAACGCGGTGCCCGCGGCCGCGCTGCCGCAAGGTGACAACGCCGTGAAGGCGTTCATTCCGGTGGCACGCATCAGCGACATGCTGCTCAACCCCGGCAAGCCGTTCGACTACAACGGCCGGCGCCACATCTACCCGCATGTCAGGCTGGCCTACTGGGCCGGCGGAAACCCCTTTCACCACCATCAGGATCTCAAGCGACTGGCTGACGCCTTTCGCACGCTCGACACGTTTGTCGTGCACGAGATCGCCTGGACAGCCACCGCCCGCCACGCCGACATCGTGCTGCCCTGCACCATGACGCTGGAGCGAGAAGACATCGGCACCACGCCCACCGATCCCCTGATGGTGGCCATGCACCGCATCTCCGAGCCGCATGGGCTGGCGCGCGACGACTACGACATCTTCTGCGACCTGGCCCGGCGACTCGGTGGCCTGGAAGCCTTCAGCGAGGGCCGCAACACGCGCCAATGGCTGGCGCACCTGTATGAGCGCACCCGCAGCGGGCTGGAAGCGCTTGGCCTGGACGCGCCGGATTTCGAGACCTTCTGGGAACGCGGCGAGATCACGCTGCCGCAGAAGGCGGACGACGGTGGCATCCTGCGGGCATTTCGCAACGACCCCGAAGGGGCCCGGCTCGCCACCCCTAGCGGCAAAGTTCAGATCAGTTCGACCACGGTGGCGGCATTCGGCTACGCGGACTGTCCCGGCCACCCCGCATGGCTGCCACCCAGCCATGCCCCCGATGCCATCCATCCGCTATGGCTGGTGGCCAACCAGCCGCACGACAAACTGCACAGTCAGCTCGACTTTGGTGCCCACAGCCAAGCCAGCAAGCGCCAGGGCCGCGAAGTGTGTACCATGCACCCGGCCGCGGCGGCCGTGCGTGGCATACGGGAAGGCGACATCGTTCGAATCTTCAACGAAGTCGGGGCCTGCCTTGCCAGCACGTATCTCTGCACGGACATGCGTGAAGACGTCGTGCAACTGCCCACCGGCGCCTGGTACGACCCGGCACAAGATGCCAGGGGCCGGCCGATTTGCGCGCATGGCAACCCCAATGTGCTCACGCGCGACATCGGAACCTCTTCACTTGCGCAAGGCTGCGCCGGACAGTTGAGCACGGTACAGGTCGAGCGATTCGACGAAGCACTGCCGCCAATCCGTGCCTACGAATCCCCGGAGGCGGTGGGCGTCACTTCCAGGTAAGGCGCGATGTTGCGCATCGCACGCGCCACGTAGTCTTCCTTCTCTCCCACCGGGGCGACGTAGTGCATCGCGCTTTGGGCCGCCTCGATGCCCACCAAGCGGGCGATGACCCAGGTGGCCAGATACAGCGACGCCAGACAGCCACCGGCGGTGGCCACGTTACCCCTGGCGAAGAAGGGCTGGTTCAGCACGGCAACACCGGCTGCTTCGACCCAGGGTTTGGTGGTCAGGTCGGTGCACGCCGGCACACTGTCAAGCAGCCCCAGCTTGGCCAGAACCAGCGTGCCGGAGCACTGCGCGCCCAGCAGTTGCCGCGAGGGGTCGAGCTGCAATTGCGCCATCAATGCCGCGTCGGCGACAAGCTCTCGCGTCTGCGCGCCACTGCCAATGATGACCGCATCGGCATCACTGGCCTCGCGAAGAGAGGCCTGGGCTTCGAGCGCCAGGCCGTTCCATGACCGCACGCGCGCAGCAGGGCTGGCGATCGATACCCGCCAGTCCGGCTTCTTGACGCGGTTGAGGATGCCAAACGCAATCAACGAGTCGAGCTCGTTGAAGCCTTCAAAGGTGAGAATGGCGATGTGCATGGTGTTGGTTTCTCCGTGTCGAGTTGGTTGGGGATGACGGCATCGTAGGTGTGGTGATCAATACAATCAAATTATTGTCATGGATACATTCCCGCATGGCCCAAGCCCGCTACAAGCATTTGGTTGATTCGCTCGCCGCGCAGATTCGCGCTGGCAGGCTGCCGCCGGGCACGCGCCTGCCCACCCACCGAAAACTCGCCGCCCAGGAAGGCCTGGCCCTCGTCACGGCCACCCGCGTCTACGCGGAGCTGGAGGCCATGGGGCTGGTCAGCGGCGAGACCGGCCGCGGCACCTTTGTCAGGGAGAGCACCCTGCCCCGCAACCTCGGCATCGACCAGCATGTGGTGGCGTCTGGCATGGTGGATTTGAACTTCAACTACCCGTCGCTGCCGGGCCAGGCCGAGCTGCTGCGCGAGGGCTTGCGCCAGCTCGCCGCCTCGGGCGACCTGGAAGCCCTGTTGCGCTACCAACCACACGCAGGGCGACTACACGAGCGCGCGGCCATGGCGCGCCATCTCGCGGTCCGTGGCTTAACGGTCAGCGCGGACCAGGTACTGATCGTGAACGGCGCCCAGCAAGGCCTGGCCACCACCGTCATGGCGCTGCTGCAGCCAGGTGATGTGGTCGCGACCGACGCCCTTACCTACCCCGGGTTCAAGGTGCTGGCCGAGGCGCATCGCCTGGAACTGGCGCCGATTCCGGCAGCCGGACATGGCCCCGACCTGGATGCGCTGGAGCATTTGTGCAAGCGCCGGCGGGTGCGCGCCATCTATGCCATGCCCACACTGCACAACCCTCTCGGCTGGGTGATGGGTGCGAGCCGGCGGCGGCAACTGGTGGCCATCGCCCGCCGGCATGGCCTGTTCATCATCGAGGACGCGGCCTATGCCTTCCTCGCCGACGACCCGCCAGCCCCATTGGCCGCACTGGCCCCCGAGACGACGGTCTATGTTTCGGGCTTGTCCAAGAGCGTGGCCACCGGGCTGCGCGTCGGATTTGTCGCCGCGCCGGCACAATGGGTGCCGCAGCTCGAACGCGCGATCAGGGCCACCACCTGGAACACGCCCGGCGTGATGACGGCGATCGCCTGCGGCTGGCTGGCCGACGGCACGGTCACCCGCCTCGAACGGGAGAAGCGCCGGGACGCAATGGCCCGGCAAGCCATTGCCGCCGAAGTCTTCGCCCGGATGCCTTGTATTCGCCATCCGGCGTCCTATTTCGTCTGGCTGCCCCTGCCGGAAGAGGTTCGGGCCGACCGGCTGGCGGCGGCGCTCATGCGCGACCAGATCTCGGTGTCGACGGCCGAACCTTTCGCGACGACCGGTCAGGTGCCGCATGCCATTCGCCTGGCATTGGGATCGGTCGACCTGGCCTCTGTGCGCGCCGCGCTGGTGCAGGTCAGGCGTGCGATCGATGCACAGGCCTGTTGAGGCCGCGCGTGTAGGCCAAGGCCTGCATGCCGGGCATTGCGGGCCGGGTAATATGGTGCCCGATTCGAACGCACCCATTGAGAGACAGCATGAATAACGAAAACTCCACCGCGCACCGGCCGCCCTGTCTCACGTCCGCTGCGGGGCCGTCCAGGTTGCTGGCCGTGGTGGCCGCCGGCGCCATGCTGCTGGCCGGCTGCAGTTCCACGCCGCTGCCGCCATGGCGGCCCTCCAGCTCGCCGGCGACTCCGCCGATCACATCGTCGCAGGCCGCCTCGCCATCCTCCGCCCCCGGCGTCTTGCTGCCGCCGCAGGCACCGGTCGGCAGCGCTGTCGCCGTGCCCGTGCCCACGCCTGGCATGGCACCACCGGGCGCGGCCCCCGCACCAGCCGCGCCGGCCGCGCCGCCCTACAACGAAGCCGTGGCCGCACGTTTCCCCGACCCGGCCATTGCCTACAGCACCCCGGGCCTGCAACCAGGCCGCGGCAGTTTTTCCAGCAACGAAGAAGTGTCCGACTGGCTGCGCCAGCTCGCCGCCAGCCCGCCCGCTGGCGCCGCGGCGACCGTGCTGCCCATCGGTTCATCGCAACAGGGCAAGCCGCTCGAAGCGCTGGTGCTGACCAAGGCCTCCGCCACCGACCCGGCCGCCGTGCTGGCCACCAGCCGGCCCACGGTGCTGCTGGTCGGCCAGCAGCACGGCAACGAACCGGCCGGCAGCGAAGCCCTGCTGGTCGTGGCGCGCGAGCTGGCGCAAGGGCTGTTGACGCCGCTGCTGGACCGCATCAACGTGATCATCGTGCCGCGCGCCAACCCAGACGGTGCGGCCGCCAACAGCCGGGTCACGGCCAATGGCATCGACATGAACCGCGACCACCTGCTGCTGCAGACACCCGAAGCCCGCGCGTTGGCCAGGCTGGGCCGCGACTACAAGCCCGCCGTGGTGCTCGACGCCCACGAATACACCGTGGTCGGTCGTTACCTCGAGAAATTCGGCAGCATCCAGAAGTTCGATGCCATGTTCCAGTACGCCACCACGCCGAACCTGCCGGAGTTCCTGCCGCGCGCGGCCGAAGAGTGGTACCGCCGCCCCCTGCGCGCAGCCTGGAAGACCCAGGCGCTGACCGACGAGTGGTACTACACCACCTCGACCGACCTGGCCGACAAACGCATCTCCATGGGCGGCGTGCAGCCCGACACCGGGCGCAACGTCAACGGCCTGAAGAACGCGGTGAGCCTCTTGATCGAGACCCGCGGCGTGGGCATCGGCCGCCTGCACATCCAGCGCCGTGTGCACACCCAGGTCACGGCCATGGTCAGCGTGCTGCAGACCACCGCCAGCCACGCCGAAGACCTGAACAAGCTGCACCCCTACATGGACAAGGAAATCGCCAGCAAGGCCTGCAGCGCCGAAGCCGTGGTCGAAGCCGGCCAGACCCCGGCCCAGTACCAGTTGGCCATGCTCGACCCGGCTACCGGTGCCGACCGGGTGTTGACGGTGGACTGGAACTCTTCACTGTCGCTCGAAAAGCTCAAGGTCCGCGTGCGCCCCTGCGGCTACTGGCTGTCGGCCGCGTCCACCGCCGCGGTGGAGCGCCTGCAACTGCTCGGCGTGCAGGTGCAGCGCGTGGGTGAATCCAGCTCCATCCTGGCCGACGTGTACCGAGAGACCAGCCGCACGACCGGCGTGCGTGAAGACGTGCGCGGCAGCGTGGCCGGTGGCGGTGACATCATCAAGGCCGAGGTGGACCTGGTGCGCGGCGTGATCGACGCGCCGATGGGCAGCTTCTATGTGTCGCTGAACCAGCCACTGGCCAACCTGGCGCTGGCCGCGCTCGAGCCGGACACCCAGAACAGCTACTTCGCCAACCACCTGCTCGACAGCCTGCAGAGCAGCGCGCGGGTGATGTCCGAACCTGCGCTCAAGCTCGAATCGCTCGACTAAGACACGCGACACAAGGCTCGAAGCACGCGTCCTACGCCACTTGGCGTGCGGCGCTGACAGCCAGTGCCGAGCGGCCCTGACCAAATGATGGCCTCACAACCATAACGAGGGGCCGCCATGCAAAATTTCGAGCTCAACTCCGGCATGTTGACCATGGCCGGGGTGTTCTACCCCACCGGTTATCTGTTCGCGATGTTTCCGAGTGAAGAGGACGTACGGCGCGTGGCCAAAGCCTTGCCGGCCGGCACACACGACGGCAAGCCGACCATGGCGCTGAGTCCTTCCACGGTGCTCGAAAAGCTGGCGCGCACAGTGAGCAGCAGCGCCGACATTCCGCTGCCGTCCGTCGGCACCGAGGCCTCGACCATCCGTACCTATGCCCACCTGGCCAGCCAGGGCCACCACGCGCTGATGGTGTATGCGCCCAGCGCCGACGAAACCGAACAGGTGATGAAGGCGGTGCGCACGGCACCGTTCGCCTGCGCCGTCAAATACCGCAAGCTGGTGATCGAGGAGATGAGCTGATCAGTGGGTGGCTGAGGCCGGCGGCAAAGGCTTGGCCGCGGGCTTGGTGCGCTCGGCATTGCGCTTCTCCAGCTGCGCCTTGTGGGCGGCGGCATCGTCGAGCTTGCGCTGGTATTTGTCGCGCTCCTGCGCGGCTTGGGCAGCGGCCGCGCCGGGGTCCTTCACCGCCGGAGGGTGCGGCGTGCGCGGCTTGGGGGTCGACAGCGGCTTGCGTGGCTCGTCCCTGCTGACCTCGCCCGGGTTCGCGCTCGGCGGCTTGGCGCGTTCGAGCCGCTGCATTTCCTTGGGCGGCGGCTGGTTGCTGTCTTTTTCTTCCATGCGCCGGATCTGCTCTGCGCCCTTGCGCTTGCGCTCGGCATCGTTGAGCGAGATCTCCTGGCGCCGCAGGTCGGCCAGCTTCTCGCGGCGCACCACGCGGCTGGCGTTGATGCAGTCGTTGACCGCAAATTTTTGATAACAAGCGGTTTCTTCCTGCTTGAAGCGGTCTTCGACCACCTTGCGCTCGGCCGTGATGCGGCTGCGCTCGGCCGTCACGTCCAGGCCGGCCAGCACATTGTTGTCGCGCTGCTGTGCCCACGACATCGAGGCCGTCAGCAGCAGGATCGCCAGCAGGTTTTTTTTCATCAACATGGTTTTAACGGTTCCGTGGTCTTGCACAAACAGTCCAAAAGCCTTGGGGGCCTGGCCTGGTTTTCAGGTCGGGTCAGGTCAGGCTGGTGTCGACATTGCGCCGCTCCAGCGCCAGGAATTCGGCCGACTGCATCTCGCTCAGGCGTGAGGCCGTGCGCGGAAACTCGTGCGCCAGCGGCCCTGCCGTATATAACTCCTCAGGCACGGCTTCGGCCGACATGATGAGCTTGACGCGGCGGTCGTACAACACGTCGACCAGCCAGGTGAAGCGCCGCGCCTCGGAGGCCTGGCGCACCGCCATCACCGGCACGTCGCTCAGCAGCACGGTATGGAACTGGGTGGCGATCTCAAGATAGTCGTTTTGCGAACGCGGGCCACCACACAGCGTGCGGAAATCGAACCAGACCACGCCGCCGGCCTTGCGCCGGGCATGGATCTCGCGTTGTTCGATGTGCAGCACCGGGTCTTCGTCGTCCTGCGATTCGGCCAGGCTGTTGAAGGCCTCGGTCATCTCTGCATCGGCCTCGGGTCCGAGCGGCGTATGGTAGAGCTTGACCTGCTCCATCGTCTTGCGCCGGTAGTCGGTGCCGTTGTCGACGTTGACGACTTCGAGCCTCTCGTTGAGCAGCGCGATCGCCGGCAAGATGCGGTCGCGGTGCAGGCCGTCGGGGTACAGGTCGTCGGGCCTGAAGTTCGAGGTGGTGATGAAACCCACACCGTTGTTGAACAGCGCCAGCAGCAGCCGGTACAGGATCATCGCGTCGGTGATGTCGGCCACATGGAACTCGTCGAAGCACAGCAGCTTGTAGCGCTTGGCCATGCGCCGGCCGAGTTCGTCCAGCGGGTCCGCCGTGCCATGCAGGTCGGCCAGTTCGCGGTGCACCTCGCGCATGAATTCGTGGAAGTGCAGGCGTACCTTGCGCTTCAGCGGCACGGCGTTGAAGAAGCAGTCCATCAGGAAACTCTTGCCGCGCCCCACGCCGCCGTACATGTAGACGCCGCGTGGAATCTCGGGGTGGTTGATGAGTTTCTTGAAGGCGTTGGAGCGCTTTTCCTTGAACGCGGCCCATTCGCCAGCGCAACGCTCGAGGGCATCGACGGCACGCAGCTGCGCCGGATCGGCGGTGTAGCCGCGCTGGGCCAGTTCAGCCTCGTAGGCTTGTTTGACGCTCAAGGAAAAGCCCTCATTTTGCTCTAGAAAAAACAGCTGCAGGCCCGGGTGAACCGGACCTGCAGCTGCTTCGGTCTCACATCAGAAATTCAGCGTGCGCTTTTCGACCGCCAGCGCTGCTTCCTTCGTGGCTTCGGAAAGCGAAGGATGGGCGTGGCAGATGCGGGCGATGTCTTCGCTGCTGGCGCGGAACTCCATGGCCACCACACATTCGGCGATCAGCTCGCTGGCCATCGGGCCGACGATGTGCACGCCGAGGATTTCATCGGTGGCGGCGTCGGCCAGCATCTTCACCATGCCGGTGGTGTCACCCAGCGCACGGGCGCGGCCGTTGGCCAGGAACGGGAACGTGCCGGCCTTGTAGGCGCGGCCCGCGGCCTTGAGCTGCTGCTCGGTCTGGCCGACCCAGGCGATCTCGGGATTGGTGTAGATGACCCAGGGCACGGTGTTGAAGTTGACATGCCCGTGCTGGCCGGCAATACGCTCGGCCACGGCCACGCCTTCTTCCTCGGCCTTGTGCGCGAGCATCGGGCCGCGCACCACGTCGCCGATGGCCCACACATTGGGCAGGCTGGTCTTGCACTCGTCGTCGACGACGATGGCACCACGCTCATCGAGCTTCAGGCCCACCACGTCGGCGCCAAGGCCGATGGTGTTGGGCACGCGGCCGATGGAGACGATCAGCTTGTCCACGTCCAGCGTCTGGGCTTCGCCCTTGGCGTCGGTGTAGGCGATGCTCACACCAGTCACGCCCTTCGTTTTGCCGGTCTTGATCTCGCCGACTTTCACGCCCAGCGCGATCTTCAGGCCCTGCTTGTCGAAAGCCTTCTTGGCTTCCTTGGCGATCTGCTCGTCCACCGCACCGAGGAAAGTCGGCAGACCTTCCAGGATGGTCACGTCGGCACCGAGGCGGCGCCACACCGAGCCCATTTCCAGGCCGATCACGCCCGAGCCGATCAGGCCGAGCTTTTTAGGCACAGCACCGACGCGCAAGGCACCGTCGTTGGACAACACCAGCTCTTCGTCGAACGGCGTGCCCGGCAAGGCGCGCGCATTGGAACCGGTGGCCACGACGATGTGTTTGCCCGACAGCGTTTCTTCGCCGACGGTGATCTCGTACACGCCGTCCTTGGCCGCAGCGAAAGTGCCACGGCCGTGGAAGAACGTGATCTTGTTCTTCTTGAACAGGTAGAGGATGCCGTCGTTGTTCTGCTTGACCACGGTGTCCTTGCGGGCCAGCATCTTGCCCACGTCCAACGCCAGGCCGGACACGTTGATGCCGTGGTCCGCGAAGTGGTGTTGCGCCTGGTCGTAATGCTCGGACGACTGCAGCAAAGCCTTGGAAGGAATGCAGCCGACGTTGGTGCAGGTGCCGCCCGGTGCGGGGCCGCCCTTGCTGTTCTTCCACTCGTCGATGCAGGCCACGTTGAAGCCCAGTTGGGCGGCGCGGATGGCGGCGATGTAGCCACCAGGGCCGCCGCCGATCACGATCACGTCAAATTGTTTGGACATAAATTTCTCAATTTACTTTTTTAAAAGCAGAACTATGAATTCCAGCAGGTGATCCATAAATCATCACATAGCCAGTAGTAATAACGTTTGGAGACCATGAAGAGCCGTTTTCACGAAATTCGACCGCTTGAGGTGAAGGCACTTGGCAAAAGATAGGTGACGAATACGGTGCCCTAGGAGCTATGCAATCAATCTCCTCTATAGCGACCGACTCCTTAAACAAAGACGCCTTTTCTTCCGCCTTCAGTTTGAACCATTTCCTTGGAACAAATTGCTCGAGCACCGCTTCAGGTAAATCTATCAGCCATGCACCCGGCTCTGCGCCACGGATGCCAAATTCAAGCCGCCCGGCAAGCGGATGACCCTTCACAGGAACTTCTACAAATTTTCCCGAAAATCATCCCTTGCGGGGCGGTTGACGGCACAGCCAGCCAGCAATATGGCGATACCCGCAGAAATGGCTGCACGTCGAATCAACATCGATTAGATGTCAAACAGCAGACGTGCTGGATCTTCGAGAGCCTCCTTCATGGCCACCAGGCCCAGCACGGCTTCGCGGCCGTCGATGATGCGGTGGTCGTAGCTCATGGCGAAGTAGTTCATCGGACGGATCACGATCTGGCCGTTCTCCACCACGGCACGGTCCTTGGTGGCGTGGATGCCCAGGATCGCGGACTGCGGCGGGTTGATGATCGGGGTCGACAGCATGGAGCCGAAGGTGCCGCCGTTGGAGATCGAGAACGTGCCACCGGTCATTTCTTCCATGCCCAGCTTGCCGTCACGGGCCTTCACGCCGTATTCGGCGATCTTCTTCTCGATGTCGGCAAAACTCATCTGGTCGGCGTTGCGCAGGATCGGCACCACCAGGCCGCGTGGCGAGCCCACGGCGATGCCAATGTCGAAGTAGCCGTGGTAGACGATGTCGTTGCCGTCCACACTGGCGTTCAGCACCGGGAACTTCTTCAGCGCGTGCACGGCGGCCTTGACGAAGAAGCTCATGAAGCCGATCTTCACGCCGTGTTCCTTTTCGAACTTTTCCTGGAAGCGCTTGCGCATTTCCATGACCGGGGCCATGTTGATTTCGTTGAACGTGGTCAGGATGGCGTTGGTGCTTTGCGATTGCAGCAGGCGCTCGGCCACGCGGGCACGCAGGCGGCTCATGGGCACGCGTTGCTCGGGGCGGTCGCCCAGGTCGACGGCCATGGTGGCGACTTGCGGCAGCGACTTGGTCGGCACGCCGGTAGGGATAGCCACGGCAGCCTTTGCCGCGGGAGCCGGCGCGGCAGCGCCGGAAGCCACGGCGCCGAGCACGTCGCCCTTGGTCACACGGCCGTCCTTGCCCGAGCCAGCGACGGAGCCGCTGGCCAGGTTGTTGTCGGCCATCAGCTTGGCGGCGGCGGGCATGGCGACGCCGGCCATCGCACCACCGGTGGCGGCAGCTGCTGCGGCAGGGGCCGGGGCGGCAGCAGGTGCAGCAGCGGGGGCGGCGGCAGGTGCAGTGCCAGATGAAGTTGCGCCGGCCTTGCCTTCGGTGTCGATGCGGGCGATCAACTGTTCGGCCTTGACGGTGCCGCCATCGGCCACCAACAGCTCGGTGATCACGCCGGCGGAAGGCGCGGGCACTTCCAGCACGACCTTGTCGGTTTCGATTTCGATCAGGATTTCATCGACAGCGACGGCGTCTCCCACTTTCTTCTTCCACTGCAACATGGTGGCTTCTTCGACGGACTCCGACAGTTGCGGGACTTTGACTTCTACGATGGACATTTGAATTACTCCGATTTTTCTTAGCTGGGGATGCGCGCGGGGCCCACACAGGCCCCGTGTTCATGCGCGCAGGGCCTGGCCGGCCCGCGGTTTCCTTTTACAAGCCGCGGCGGCTGCCGCGGCCGGGCTCGTTTACTTGGTGAGGACGAAGCCCTTGAGTTTGCCGAAGGCGCCATCGACCAAGGCTTTTTGCTGCTCCTGGTGCAGATGGGAATAACCGGCAGCGGGAGAAGCCGAAGCTGCGCGGCCGGAGTAACCCAGCTTCTGCCCTTCGCTCATGTTTTCATGCAGATAGTGCTGCACGAAGAACCATGCGCCCTGGTTTTGCGGCTCGTCCTGGCACCACACCACGTCGGTGGCGTTCGGGTACTTCTTGAGCTCGGCCGCAAAAGCCTTGTGCGGGAACGGATACAGCTGTTCGACACGCAGCAGCACCACGTCGTCGATGCCCTTTTCCTCACGCTTGCGCGCCAGATCGTAGTACACCTTGCCGGAGCAGGCGACGATGCGCTTGACCTTGTCGGCCTTCAGGTCCTTGCTTTCCGGAATGATGGTCTGGAAGCCGCCCTTGGTGAATTCGCTCAAGGGAGACGCAGCGTCCTTGGCGCGCAGCAGCGACTTCGGCGTCATGATGACCAGGGGCTTCCTCAGGTTGCGCACCATCTGGCGGCGCAGCAAGTGGAAGATCTGGCTGGCGGTGGTGGGCTGCACCACTTGCATGTTGGTGTCGGCGCTGAGCTGCATGAAGCGTTCGAGGCGGGCCGAGCTGTGCTCCGGGCCCTGGCCTTCATAGCCGTGCGGCAGCATCAGCGTGATGCCGTTGACGCGGCCCCACTTCACTTCGCCGGAGGCGATGAACTGGTCGATCACCACCTGGGCGCCGTTGGCGAAGTCGCCGAACTGCGCTTCCCAGATCACGAAGGTGTTCGGGTCGTTCGAAGCGTAGCCGTACTCGAAGGCCAGCACGGCTTCTTCGGACAGGATCGAATCGATGACGGTGAACGGTGCCTGGTTTTCCGCCACGTTCTCCAGCGGGGTGTAGGTGCCTTCGTCGAACTTTTCGCGGTTCTGGTCGTGGATGACGGCGTGGCGGTGGGTGAAGGTACCGCGGCCGCAGTCTTCGCCCGACAGGCGCACCGGATAACCGCTGGCCACCAGGGAGGCAAACGCCATGTGTTCGCCCATGCCCCAGTCCACCGGGATATCGCCGCGGCCCATGGCGGCGCGGTCGTCGTACACCTTCTTCACCAGCTGGTGCGGCGTCACGCTCGAAGGAATGGTGGTGATCTTCTCGGCCAGGCGTTTCCACTCGGCCATCGGGATGGCGGTGTCGCCAGCGTCGGTCCACTTCTTGCCGAGGTAGGGCGACCAATCAACGGCAAACTTGCTCTTGAAGTTGGTCAGCACCGGGTCGAAGGTGTTCTTGCCGGCGTCGAGCGCGGCGCGCAGGGACTTGACCATGTCGTCGCCCAGCGTTTCGCCAAAACCTTGAGCCGACAGCTTGTCGGCGTACAGGCGGCGCGTGCCGGGGTGCTTGGCGATCTTCTTGTACATCAGCGGCTGGGTCAGCGCCGGCGTGTCCTGCTCGTTGTGGCCGAGCTTGCGGAAGCAGATGATGTCGACCACCACGTCCTTGTGGAATTCCATGCGGTATTCCAGGGCGATCTGGGTGGCCAGCACCACGGCTTCGGGATCGTCGCCGTTGACGTGCAGCACCGGGGCTTCGATCATCTTGACGACGTCCGAGCAATACAGCGTGGAGCGGCTGTCGCGCGGGTCGCTGGTGGTGAAGCCGATCTGGTTGTTGATCACGATGTGCACCGTGCCGCCCGTGTAGTAGCCACGGGTTTCGGCCAGCGCCAGGGTTTCCATGACCACGCCCTGGCCGGCAAAGGCGGCGTCGCCGTGCACCAGCACCGGCAGCACCTGCTTGCCCAGCGGGTCGCCGCGGCGGTCCATGCGCGCGCGCACCGAACCTTCGACCACCGGATTCACGATCTCGAGGTGCGACGGGTTGAAGGCCAGCGACAGATGCACCGGGCCGCCGGGGGTGGACACGTCGGAGCTGAAGCCCTGGTGGTACTTCACGTCACCCGAAGGCAGGTCTTCCGGCGCGGTGTGGTCGAATTCGGCGAACAGGTCGGCTGGCACCTTGCCCAGCGAGTTGACCAGCACGTTCAGGCGGCCGCGGTGGGCCATGCCGATCACGATTTCCTGCACGCCCTTGGCGCCGCCCATCTGGATCAGTTCGTCCATCGAGGCGATGAAGCTTTCGCCGCCTTCGAGCGAGAAACGCTTCTGACCGACGTACTTGGTGTGCAGGAAGCGCTCCAGGCCTTCGGCCGCGGTGATGCGGTCGAGGATGTGGAGTTTCTTTTCCTTGGAGAAATTGGGCTTGCTGCGAATGCCTTCGAGCTTCTGCTGCCACCAGCGCTTCTTGTGCTGGTCGCTGATGTACATGTATTCGGCGCCGATGGTGCCGCAATACGTTTCGCGCAACGCGTTCATCAGGTCGCGCAGGGACATGGTGTCCTTGCCGAAGAACGTGTTGCTGGTGTTGAAGACGGTTTCCTGGTCGGCGTCGGTGAAGCCGTAGAACGAGGCGTCGAGCTCGGGGATGTTGTCGCGCTCGGTGCGCTTGAGCGGATCGAGATCGGCCCAGCGGACACCGACGTTGCGGTAGGCGGCGATGAGCTGCTGCACGGCGGTGCGCTTGCGGCCCATCTCGGAATCGGCGCTGGCGACGATAACCTTGGTCTGGCCTTGTTTGGCGCGGTCGGCGAAGGCGTTGATCACCGGCAGGTGCGGCACGTCCTTGGCATTGCTGCCGTCGACGGCGGGCACGTTCTGGAGCGCGTCGAAGTAGTCGCGCCAGTTGTCGGGCACGCTGCCAGGATTGCTCAGGTAGTTTTCGTAGAGCTCTTCGACATAGGGCGCGTTGCCCCCGAAGAGATAGGTGTTGCCTTGATAGGCGCTGTAGACCGACGAAGTCTCACTCATATTCCGCTGACCTCCGTTTCCCTTAAGGAAACATTAGCTGGTTAAAGCTTGTTAATTAACCTTCCGCGACACGGCTGGACCGATTGGCGGATGCGACTGTGGCAGGAAGGGCCGAGTACACCCGGTATTATCACACCGAATGCACCGTCACTGTCCGGCGGCATTGTGACGGGGTGTTGACTTTACGCCCAATTAACGCAGACGGGTGTGGTCAAAAGCGCCGCTTGAGACAGGGTTACCCCGCAGCCGGCGTGGGTTTGGCGGCCGCCATCACGTCACGGATCTGCTGCAGTGCAACAGGATCGTCGAGCGTGGAGAGGTCGCCCGCATCGCGGCCTTCACACACCGCCTGCATGGCCCGGCGCAGCAATTTGCCGCTGCGGGTCTTGGGCAGCAGGCTCACGAAAAACACCCGTGCCGGCCGGGCCACGGCACCGAGTTCGGTGTCGACCCGCTTCATGATCTCGCCTTCCAGCCGCAGGCGCTGCGCGTCGCTGGCCACCGCACCGGCGTCCCGAACCACCGCGAACGCCATCGCCACCTGGCCCTTGAGCGCATCGGCCACGCCCAGCACGGCCACCTCGGCGACCTGCGGATGGCCGGAGATGCATTCTTCGATCTCACGCGTGCCCAGGCGATGGCCGGCCACGTTGATCACGTCGTCTGAGCGGCCGAGGATGAAGAAATAACCATCGGCGTCGCGGATACCCCAGTCGAAGGTGTTGTAGACCAACTTGCCCGGCACCGACTCCCAATAGGTCTTGACGAAGCGGGCGTCGTCGCGCCACACGGTTTGCAGGCAGCCCGGGGGCAGCGGCCCTTCGATGACCACCACACCCTTCTGGTTGGGCGCCGTGAGTTCCTCGCCGGTGTTTTCATCGAGCAGCTTGACGTTGTAGCCGTACATCGGCACGCCCGGACTGCCGAACTTGCTGGCCTGGCGTTGCACGCCGTTGGCCAGCGTCAGGATCGGCCAGCCGCTTTCGGTCTGCCAGTAGTTGTCGATGATCGGCACACCAAGGCCATCGCTGATCCAGCGCGCCGTCGGCTCGTCCAGCGGTTCACCCGCGAGGTACAGGGCTTTGAGGCTGGAGATGTCGTGCCGCTTCAGATTGGCCACGTCGTATTTCTTCAGCACCCGCACCGCCGTCGGCGCCGAGAACATGCGTGTGACCTTGTATTTTTCGACCAGCTTCCACCAGATGGCCGCATCGGACTCTCCGTCCATGCCCCGGATCGGCAGGCCCTCGTACATCAGCGTGGCCATGCCAGCGATCAGCGGCCCGTAGACGATGTAGCTGTGGCCGACCACCCAGCCGATGTCGCTGGTCGAGAAATAGGTCTCGCCCGGCCGCGCCTCGAAGATGTGCTGCATGCTGGCCGCCAGCGCCACCGCGTAGCCACCGGTGTCGCGCTGCACGCCCTTGGGCTTGCCGGTGGTGCCGCTGGTGTAGAGCGTGTAGCTGGTGTGGGTGGCGTCAACCCATTCGCAAGGCACCTCGGCGTCCAGGTATTGCATGCGCAGCGCGGCATACAGGTGGTCGCGCCCATCGACCAGCGGCAGCGGCGCGAGCTGGCGGTCGACCAGCAGCACACTTTCCGGCTGGTGCCGGCTCAGCCGGATGGCTTCGTCGAGCAGTGGCTTGTAAGGCACGACCTTGCCGCCGCGCATGCCGGCGTCGGCGCTGATCACCAGGCGCGGCTCTGCGTCTTCGATGCGCGAAGCCAGCGAGCCCGAGGCAAAGCCGCCGAACACCACGGAATGGATCGCGCCGATGCGGGTGCAGGCCAGCATGGCGAACGCCGCCTCGGCCACCATCGGCATGTAGATCAGCACGCGGTCACCCTTGTGCACACCCAGTGACAGCAGGATGGCGGCCATGCGCTGCACCTCGCGGTGCAGCTCGTTGAAGCTGTAGCTGCGTTCGGTGCCGGTTTCGCTCGACACGTGGATCAGCGCCGGCGCATTGCCGCGGCTGGTCACATGGCGGTCCACCGCGTTGTGGCACAGGTTGGTGGTGCCGCCGACGAACCAGCGCGCAAATGGCGGCCGGCTGGTGTCGCAGATCTGCTGCGGCGGCGTCTGCCAGTCGATCAGCGCGGCCTGCTCGGCCCAGAAGGCGTCGCGGTCGTCGATGGAGCGGCGGTAGAAGTCGGCATACGAGGATGGATCGGGCACGGCGCTTGTCTCCTTTGTGGCGCCGGCATGGAGGTCACGCCGGCTTTATGCGGCCATCATGATCAACCAGGGTTGCGTGAAACTGACTTGGCCTTAGAGCCTGTTCAAGGTCTTTTTCGGGGTCGCGTTGAGGTGCAATCGGGATGAGTTGGTCGTCAGAGTCCGCGGCATGGGCTCCCTGCCCATGCAAGGGCTATGGCGGACAAATCGCCCGATTTCACC